>Ga0257106_1000378_pt1 | contig 26927 bp, 16 predicted proteins | sample LP_taG_3_FD_190177 | JGI IMG/M metagenome (GOLD analysis project Ga0257106, IMG submission 190177) | Marine microbial communities from Northeast Subartic Pacific Ocean, Canada - LP_J_2011_P26_10m | ecosystem: Environmental > Aquatic > Marine > Oceanic | place: Canada: Northeast Subartic Pacific...
CGACCTCGACGAGTCCGTGGCGAGGGTGGTGCGCGCGGTGTCCGGCGGAGGGGCGTCGTCAAGTGAGTCTCAGGTGGGTGCATCGTTCTACGTCGCGCCGCAGCCCGCGTTCGCATCCGGTCCGTACACGCTGGTGGCGCCCCCCGTGGCTCCGGTGGCGCCGCGGAAGGAGGAACCCGAGATGACTGAGCGACAGCGCGTGGCGTTTGAGCAGCAGATGCAGCTCAACGCCGTGCTCAGGCGGCAGCAAGTGGCGCTGACGCAGCAGCTGGCGATGAGGGAGGCTGAGGAGGCGAGGTCGAGGGTGGGTAACAACCCGCCGTCCAATAACCCGCCGTCCACGCCGCCTCGACACGCGGACGCGATGAAGACGGTACCGGCGCAGTGGCAGTCGCCGGGTGGGGCCGAGCCGCCTCCACCCGGGACCACTCCGCCGCCGCCGGCTGCACATTCGGTTCCCGTCGCGCCGGTGGCGCATTCGCCGCCCGCGCCGGTACCCGCGCCGCCTCCCGCCGCCGCGCGTGTCCCTCCGCAGCCGCAGCTGTGGGGTCCTCCTCCCGGTCCTCCCGCGGTGCCGCTGCCCTCCTTCCCGGCTCCAGGTTCGGTTGACCTGAGTGGACAGCCCAGGTGGACCGGGCCGGCGCCGCCGTTGTGGGTACCCGAGACACGCGCGCCGGGGTTTGGTGAACCCAGGGGGGATACTAAGCTCACGGGAAGTACGGGAAGTAGGGACTACGTGTCCGACGCGGTGGAGAACGCGTACAGGTCCACGTTGGAGCAGCAACGAGCGGTGTTCGGGAAGAGGTGAAGAGGTAGCCTTTTTTAACAAAGAGATTCTCGAGCGGATTGATAAACCTACTGTAGTTCGTCGTGCCACACGTCGACGCGCCATGGCGGCGGCGCGCGCCGCGGCGACCGCTTTTCTCGCGAGGGTGGCGGGTCCACGCGCGTCGAATGCGCGCCGGTCCATCCGCAACGCCGCCTGGAGCCGACGCTCATCGGTGAGCGCGGCTGTCGGTGACGGTGAATCAGCTCCTCCGGTTCGACTCGATCACGCGGACGATGTGCTGGGGGAAGAAAGGACCGGCGAGGGGGTCGTGACGCGGCGTCATACGCTCGGAAAGAGCCTGACGTTCATCGACGTCACGTGTCAGGGAGTGGGTCCGGGCGAGCGCACGGGTTTGGGCGAGAACTCGCGGTCGGGCAGCGACGAGGGTGACCCGTCTGACTCGTCGTCGCACTTTGTGTTCATCAAGGCTTTCGGCAAGGTGGGCAAGGCCGTGCGCATAGGGGCCACGATCAGGTTCACGGGCAGGGAGCTCACGCCTATACGACCACGGGAACGGGACAGCATCGCACTGCGCCCGGGATCGTACTCCATCTCTGTTCCACCCAACGGAGTCTCCCTGCTCAAGGCTACACCGGCGTCGCAGATCGCAAATGCGAGGCCATGGGACCCCGCCGCGAAACGCGTCGACGGAACCACGGTCCCGCGAGGGGGCGGTCCCATCTCGGTGGACGCCACCGGACGCGCACCCGTCGCACAGCTGTGCAAGTCCCTCGTGGCTGTCGGCCGGTGCGGGGACCCAAACTGCGTTCGGCGCCACGATATATCCGACACGGAGCTCCGCGAAGTTCGAAACGCCCGGGAGGAGTCGAGGGCGAGGTCGGCAGCCGCGGTGGCCAGAGAGTTCGACCCCGACGACCCACACGCGCACGAGACCAAGGCGAGCAAGCAGGACAGCGACCGGATATTCGCCGATTGGATCGTGCGGACGTTCGGGCTGGTGGGGGCGGGCGACGCGGAGGTGGCGGCGACGAAGGCGGCGGCGGGTGACCTCGGGAGAACGCGACGCGACGGGGACGTGAACGCACGTGGGGGTGACGGGGGTGACGGGAACGTGCACGGGGGTGACGGGACCTCGTCGGTGAGTACATCGATGCAATCCCGTCGGCACAGGGTCGCGGACATCGCGGGGGGCGGCGGCGTTCTTTCGTTTGAGCTTCACGTCCGACACGGGCTGGGCGCGACGCTGTGCGACCCCGCGGCGGTGTCCGTGTCCGCCAGGCAGATGAACACGTGGAAGAACCTGCGGAAGAAGGCATCCCGCGCGGGTGTCGGGTCGCCGGAGTACCGCGCGTGGCAGAGGGCGGAGTCATGGGTGAACGTGGCTCGGGCCGAGGAGACGCGGCGGCGGAGGGAACACGTGCGACGGGTGTTGAGATACGCGGATGACGACGCCGGGATGGATGTGGACGCCGGGTCATCGGACGGGCTTGATGTGGACGATGTGTCATCGAACGAGGTGACGTCGACACGAGTCGCATCGGCCGCGTCTGACGACGACGACGCGATCTTCGAACACTTCGCGGCAGAGTTTTGGGGCGACTTAGCCGGGCCCGTCGGGTCCGCTGTGGGCGGCTGCGACGTGTTGGTGGGGATGCATCCTGATCAGGCCACGGAGCCCATCGTGGACGCCGCGATCGAGCTCGGTAAGCCGTTCGCGGTGGTTCCGTGCTGCGTGTTCCCCGAGCTGTTCCCCGAACGACGGACCAAGGATGGCGACTCGGTTCGCACGTACGTCCAATTCCTCGACTACCTGGTCGCCAAACACCCCGACATCAAGTTGGCGTATCTCCCGTTCAAGGGCAGGAACAGGGTGGTGTACAGGCTGTGAGCCGAGGCTTTTACTATTAGCTGGCTTGATTACGTCTGTATACTGTTATTCAGTCCGCACTGTCCCGGACGGCCACGAACTCGGACACGGGTCGACCGTCGGGGAGGGTGACGGCGTCGTCTACGACTACATCCCACCCGGGCTCCGCTTCAAACGCTCGTGCCAGCTCTCCAACCTCGAGCAGGTCCTTGGCCTTGTTGGGCCTGCCCACCGCCGTGAGTTCCGCGCCGCGCATGAAGTGGAACCACAACACCGCCGCGCCGGTGGGAAGAAGAGTGGGCAGCGACCGAGCCAGCCGGCGCTGCAGGAACCTCACCGCCACCACGGCCCGCACGGGTCCCGCCCCGCCCATCTCCGCTCCCTGTTTACCCATACCCGCGCCGGCATCCCAATCCACGCACCCGCGCACCAAACTACCCCACGGCGTCCGACTCACCGCGTCGAACACCTCCTTCGGCGCCGTCTTCTCCAGGTCGACACGCACGGGCGCGACCCTGTGTCGTACGCCGTGTACAGTCGCCAGTTGTCCGCACCTCGCGAGTCCCTTGGCGTCCGAGTCGAGCGCTAGCACCCTCCACCCCCTCAGCGCGGCGTACACGGCGTCACGCCCCGCGCCGCAGCCGAGGTCGATGCACAGGGGTCGGCCCTGCTCGGTCCCGGCGTCCCCCTCGCCCCCCGGGTCGCCATCAGAAGCCGCCCCGCTCGGTTCCGCCCCCGCGCCTTCCAGGAGAAGACCGCCTGCACCCCACGAACTCGGTCCCATGCGCGCCTCCACCTTTGGGAGCCACCGCGCCACGTTGTCCGACGGCTCCCACAGCCGTCCCCGCCTCATCGGCGTCACCACGCCCTGCGCCACCGGGAACCCGGCGGCGGGCGCGTGGTCGATGAAGAGCGCGTCGTCGCCCACGAGGCACCCGCGCATGGTCCACGGATTACCCTTGAAGTCCGCGCCGAACCACGCCAGCTGTGCGCGGTACCACGACTCCACGTCCTCGCACGTCCCCGGCGCAGGGTCCAGGACCACGGCGAGGGGCTTTGACCGGGGGGGCAGCTCGTGCAATCGGCCGCTCATCGTCTCCCTCGGCAGGTTCACCGCGCCCGCCAGCCGCCGCGTGTGAAACGCGGCATCCGAGCGCATGTCGAGTAAGAGCGTGCGGGACTCCTGCCACCCGGATAGCATCCGTCGGATCCCGGTCGGATCAACCTCGATCGTGGCATCGGCGTGTGCGTCGGATCCATCACCCTTTACGTCCATCATATTGAGCCGGTCACGCCCACACCCGGTGGCGCGTCCGCGACTGGCGACAAGAACTTTCAGGCAACCCGACAAGTCAGATCTGGCAACCGAAGTCTCTTGGGAATTTCAGAGGGCAGGGCGCGGGCGCGACGATGAACGCGGACGAGGCGCGGAAATGCGTCGCGGTGGCGAGGAGGCTCCTCGACCAGACGGAGAGTTGGATCTCGCGCGGAGATGCGCTCGAGACCCTGGGCAGGGCCACCAAGTACGCCGAGAAGGGCCTCCGGCTCGACCCGGACGCCGTGGGAACCGATGCGCGAGCGCTGATCGGGTCGATCGCGGCTCGTAAGGCGGATGTGGAGGCGGGGCGGGGTCGAGGGGGCGCGGACCCTTCGAAGCCGACGAACGGCACGAATCATGCCAACGGAGACGAGGGCCCGAGGCGACGCGCGGGCACCTCCGCGAAGGCGCCGTCGCCGTCCGCCAAGCCGCAGGAGCAGGTCAAGGGAACCCCCGAGCAGGAGGCCCTCATGGCCAGGGTGCGACGGGCGAACGACGACTACTACAAGATCCTCGGCATCGAGAAGGGCGCGGGGGACGACGAGATCAAAAAGGCGTACAGGAAGACGGCGCTCAAGCTCCACCCGGATAAGTGCCAGGCGAACGGCGCCGACGAGGCGTTCAAGCAGGTCTCGAGGGCGTTTGCGTGCCTGTCGGACGCAGACAAACGCGCCGCGTACGACAGGTACGGCACGGAGGATCCCAACTCGAGGCAATCACCGTTCAGCAGCCGGGCTGCCCAGCACCGCGGCGGCGGGATGGGGCGGCACACGTACTACCAAGGGGAGGAGGTTGACCCGGCGGAGATATTCAACATGTTCTTCGGGGGCGGGTTCCCGGGCGGCGGGGGCTTCGGACCCGGCGCGCGGTTCAGGACGCAGAGGGGCGGGTCCTACTACAGGGCGAACAGGGCGTATCAGGACGGGCGGCGGGGGCACCCGGGCGGGGCGGGGAGCGGTCAGGCGCGGCAGGAGAACACGGACGATATATTTCGTAACCTGTTCCAGCTCCTGCCCATCATGATCGTGTTCCTGATGTACTTTCTGTCGCCGGGCGAGGAGCAAAACTTCGCGCTCAACCGCACGCCGACCTTCTCCCAGCAGCTCAAGACGTCGAGGCACGAGTTTCCGTTTTACGTCAGGAACGTTCGGGAGTGGACGCAGACGTACCCGGAGTCCACCTCGCAGAGGCGGCGGATGGAGCACAACATCGAGATGACCCACATCAACCACCTGGAGAGTAATTGCCTGTACGAGCGGCAGCAGCAGCAGAGGCTGTACAGGTTCGGCACCAGGGCGGAGCGGGAGAGGGCGAGGGAGATGACCATGGCGTCGTGCGACAAATTACACGATATCCGGGTCAAGCAGTCCAACGAGAGGCTGAACGCCGGTAAGCATAACGCGGGAAAAAGACTGGCGTAGACACGGGACGTGGGTCCCCGCGCAAATTATAGTGTTGATCTTTAATTACACGAAACTGTGTTTCATCAATCAATAAGTGACGTCCGATTGGAGGCGGCTAAGTACGTAATCCTGGTTGCGACTCTTCGGCTGCGACCTGGGCGTAGACGACGCTCTCGTAGGCGCCTTTGCCGCGGCTCCATTTGCCCATCGGAGAATGAAAGCGATTGGGGCCACCAGACCGCTCCACGCGTACCACGGGTACGCGTGCTCAGCCCCACCTCCAACCGCCTCGCCCGCCGCCTTCAACAACGGGGCAACCTCCGTCGCCGCCGCGACCGCCGATTGTTCCCCGCCGAAACCCACCAGCACGTACGCCGCCGCCAGCCTCGCAGACGCCACAAGCCAGAAAAATGCAAACGCAATCAAAGCCACCCGCACCGCGTTGGCGAAATACACCGTCACCGACGTCCGCCCATCCTTGGACGTGACGAACACGCAGTCCCGTAGAGATAACACGAACGAACGCACCGCCGACGCCGTGCACGTCCCGGCAACCTCCGCGATGAGGCTCCTGCCCTCGGGCGCGACGACAACCTTGAAGAACTGGGGTCCCAGGTCGGAGAACAGCGCCGAGGTGAACGCCGCCGCCGCGTGCGCCTGGGCATTCGGTGTTTGCGTGTTCAAGTACGCGGTATCGTCCGAACCATCCGGCGATGACGTGTTTAATCCGTCCAAGGCGCCCGCGGATCCGTTCACGCCGTGCGACTCCTCCGACATGTCGTCGCCACCGCCGTTGAGTTCGAATGTTTGGAACACGGACTGCGCCCCGGGGGTGACCAGGCCGACGTGCGCGTGCGCCGCACCCACCGTGTGAACGATCGATTCCGGCGTGGACAGCCTCCCCCCGTTATGAACCGACCCGTCGCCTCTGTGTCCACCCGAGTCACGCGCGTACGCGGCTCTGGACTCGGACCGCCTCGCCGCCGCGCCTCTCGACTGCGCCGAGAGCGGTGAGAGAACCTCGACCATGGTCCGTACCGTCTCTCCGGTGACCCTGCCGGCGATGTCCTGCATGGCCTCCCTGTTGCTCGCGCGCGTGGCGGCGGCGAAGAAATCGTCAAACACCGAGTTGGCATCCTGGGTCTTGTCCAGGTAAGTGCCAACCGCGGCGGAGACAAACACGGAGCACAGGTCCAGCAGCACGCTCTTGCCCTCGGGCGACGCCGCCATTTGCAGCATCTTGTCCAGCGCGTCGTTCACTCCCCCCGTGTCGTCACTCGCGGTGGTGCCGGGGCCGTACTGTTCCCTCATGGCGTCTATGATGGCCTCCAGAGCCTGCCGGGTGGCTCCGGACACGATGACGGAAGCCAGCCCCCAATTCCGGGGATCCAACACCTTGTCCAGCACCGCGTCCAGCGAACTCGTCCCTCCTGTGTTGGCTCCGCCCGACCCGTCCGTCTCACCGCCTCCACCGCCTGAACTCGTCGCAGCCGCCACGCCCCTGGCCACGCCCGAGGTGACCCGGGCGGCGCACTCCTCCAACTCTGGCACGTTTAGCACCCGCAGCGCCTGTCTCAGCGACGGTGGCACGGGTGCGTCGGCGTCGGCGTGGAGGAAGTCTTTGACGTCGACGGCGAGCTTCGCGACCGTCTCTCCCGCGGCCATCGCGGCGGTGGTGTAGCCGAGCGTGGCCGTCAGCAGCTGCTGCGCGCGCTCGGAGCGGGACACCCTCTGGTACACTGCACGACGATTCGGGGATGATACTAATTGGGTCAGTTCGCTGGTTTGGGGGCGCGCGGGAGAGCGAGGGGGGAGTGGGGACGCCCGGGGCGGGTTCGGCGGGAGCGTATGTCGACGTGTGAATGCCGCGGGAAGACTCACCGTAGTATCCCGCGCCAGCCGCCGCGGCGGTGACGAGGACCTTCCTACGCAAGTTGCCGGGCGGAGCCGACATTGCTCAAAGAATGTGGCCGCAAGCAAGAACGCGCGCTCTGCTCCCGCCGTCAGATGGTTTCAAGGCGAGCGGACCCGAGCGTGCAGCCTATACACGCGCGGTGGGTCCCTAAACGCTGGCCTCCTTCTGTCCGAGTCGACCCGAGTCGACCGGGTCACAAGATCACGTCCAGTCGCTTCGACTTGTGTGAGTTGAGAATTGGCCTGAGTCCGAAGGAGCTCACGCTCGCGATGTCAACCCAAGAAATCTTTGAATCTCACTTTCAAAATCGACAGCTCTGCGCGTCCCACAAAAGCGCGCGCGCGGTGTCCACACCGACACGGTAACCCGCTAACAATGGCCGATATCGCGCTCGGATACAAGGATGGGTCCGCCGACGAGATCCTCTACGGCGTGGTACGTCCGCGACCCGTCCACGTCCCTCGCATTCATCACCCGGGAAACGGAAACATTTTCGTTGACTGACGCGCCCCCCACTCCACCCCTCCCCCCTCACAGACCAACGAGAACGGGTTCGGCATCGAGAACCTGCCCCGTCGCGCCAGCTTCAGGCGGCCCCTCGCCACGCACCACACGAACAGCTCGCAGGTGGAGCTCGCCATGAACCCCGCCGCTGGGTCGAACGTCAGGGAGCTTCAGCGCAGGCGGGGCATCAAGCCCACCGACCACCACAGGCAGAACCTCGCCAAGCTCAAGGAGCAGAGCGCCAAGAACCAGGCGCGCAAGCTGAAGGAGGCGGCGGAGAAGGACGCCATGATGAAGTCACACATCGGCGCCGCCGAGCGCGCCGCGCAGAGGGCCCGGGCCGCATCCTCCAGGCCCGCATCCGCCGCGCCCACACGCAGGGAGACACAGCTGTCCAGGGAGGAGTCCACTTACGGCACTGACTTTGTGCGCCAGAACTCGACCATGACCGTGGCCGACGCCGCCGCCAAGGGCAAGACACGCATCTCCGAGATGCGCGCGATCGAGGAGGAACGCCGCATCGCGAACGACTTCACCGCCAAGAGGGACTACGGGCGGGTGCCGGACTACCTGGTGGAGCGCAAGCTGGAGCTCTTAGAGCGGGAGCGTTTGAGGCGGGAGAAGGAGGAGCTCGCGCACATTCCCCCGGGCATGAGGGTGCTCCCCGAGGACGAGAGGCTACGAACGCTGGAGATCTTGGCGGAGAACCGGGCGGACGTGGAGACGAAGCTACTCGCCCTGCCCATCGCCAAGGATGGCACGCCGGTGGTGCACCGGAGAAAAGCCGAGCTGGAGGCGCGGATGGGTGAGATTGAAGACGCCCAACGCATCTTCGGCAGATCCACCGTGCTGGTCCGAGCGTAAGATTTAGTCGACACACGCTAATTAACACACATGTAATCTATCAGTTATTATTCCATTTCGGTTCCCCACTCCCCGGTATTCTTACCCGCCCCCATGTTATGCTCCGGTCGTTCGTAATGACACACATGTAATCTATAACGTCGATACTAAACCTGATCGAACCCCTTGGCTATGAACTCGGTGGCGTATCCCACGTGCATCGCCACGCCTCTGTGAAGCACCGACTCGTCCAGTACGTACCTACCGCTGTGCAGCGGCCACGTCGCACCCGCGGTGACGTTGTAGGACCCGAGCCACATCATCACGGACGGCCACTCCTCGGCGAAGAACGAGAAGTCCTCCGCGGGCATGACGGGCGCGACGTCCACCACGGCGTCAGCACCGAACATGCCCGTCGCGACTGAGGTGGCGAGAGCGGCAGCCTTGACGTCGTTGACGGTGGGGGGGTACTCCTCCCTGACGTTACCGTCGGGCAGCACCGGCGTGAACGTCACGTCAGCGTCGCACCCGTGTGCCGCGGCAATACCCACAGTCTCCTTCACGATCGCACCATGGATCCACTCCAACGTTCGCTTGTCCACCGCGTGGAACTGTCCTAGGAGCCGGGCGGTGTCCACCATCACGTTCTCCGCGTCGCCACCCGCGTCAAACACCGTGACCGTTATCAGCGCCGAGTCGAGCGGGTCGGTCAGCCTGGACACGATCGTCTGCATCGCCATCACCACCGCGCTGCCGCACACAACGACGTCGATGTTCTTGTGAGGGACAGCCGCGTGACCGCCCGCGCCAGTAAGGGTTATCTCGAAAGCGCCGCTGCCGGCCATGATGGTGCCGGGGCGCGTGCCGACGACGCCGCTCGGGGTCTCAGGGTAGGGCCAGTTGTGGAGCGCAAAGGACGACTCGATCGCGGGTCGCATCGTCCTGAGCCCGTCCTCCAACATCTTTCGCCCGCCGGCTCCGCCCTCCTCCGCCGGCTGAAACACCAGACGCACCGTGCCGCGGAGCGAGCCCTCGACGGACTTCAGCACCTTCGCAGCTCCCAGCAGCATCGCAGTGTGACCGTCGTGGCCGCACGCGTGCATCTTGCCCGGGACCTGGCTCCTGCGCTCGACAGGGATATCGGACTCCTCCGTCACCGGCAGGGCGTCCATGTCCGCGCGAAGTGCAACCACCGGGGCGGAGCCCGACCCGATCGTCGCGACCACCCCGGGAGCCGATACCTCCTCGAACGACACTCCCATCGCCCTCAGCTCGCGCTTCACCACCGCCGACGTCTTCGTCTCCGTCCACATCAGCTCCGGCTGCAGGTGGAGCTCGCGACGCACACGCACCACGTAGTCCGCCACGTCCTCGGAATCCGCGAGCACCTTACGGAGATCGTTCAGGTTGGACGCGCACGTCCCGTCGCGACACGCCTCATCGGCGCATTCGGCAACTCCGACAGATCCGATGCATAAAACCAGGACAATCGCGAACGCGTAGGACAAAGACACCCGCTCCATAACCACCGCTATCATATCTTACGCGACGAAGAACGCGCTCGAAAACGTCGCGCGCGCGGGGAAGAGTGACGAGACAGTCGGAGAGGTGAACCCGCGTGTTTTATTAAAAGGGTATCAAACAGACGCTCACTGGATGTCGAAACCAGTCGACATGAACTCGGTGGCGTATCCCACGTGCATCGCCACGCCTCTGTGAAGCACCGACTCGTCCAGTACGTACTTGCCACTGTGCAGCGGCCACGTCGCACCCGCGGTGACGTTGTAGGACCCGAGCCACATCATCGCGGACGGCCACTCCTCGGCGAAGAACGAGAAGTCCTCGGCGGGCATGACGGGAGCGACGTCCACCACGGCATCAGCGCCGAACATGCCCGTCGCGACTGATGACGCGAGAGCGGCAGCATTGACGTCGTTGACGGTGGGGGGGTACTCCTCGGTGGTCACGCCGTTCTTCACGGGGAAGAAGTTGACGTCGACGGAGCAACCGTGCGCGCCGGCGGTTGCAGACGCCACGTGCTCGACGCGGCCGTGGAGCCACTCGAAGGTTCGCTTATCCAGAGCCCTGAACGTCCCGGCGAGCACGGCGGTGTCGCCCATCACGTTGCTCGCCGCGCCGCCAGCCTTGAATATGGTGGTGGATATCAGCGCCGAGTCGAGCGGGTCGGTCAGTCTGGACACGATCGTCTGCATCGCCATCACCACCGCGCTGCCGCACACAACGACGTCGATGTTCTTGTGAGGGACAGCCGCGTGGCCGCCCGCGCCGGTCAGGGTTATCTCGAACGATCCACTGCCGGCCATGATGGTGCCGGAGCGAGTGCCGACGGTTCCACTCGGGGTCTCGGGGTAGGGCCAGTTGTGGAGCGCGAAGGACGACTCGACGGGCGGCTTCATCGCGAGCAGGCCGTCCTCGAGCATACGGCGAGCGCCGGCGCCACCCTCCTCCGCCGGCTGAAACACCAGACGCACCGTGCCGCGGAGCGAGCCCTCGACGGACTTTAGCACCTTCGCGGCTCCCAGCAGCATCGCGGTGTGACCGTCGTGTCCGCACGCGTGCATCTTGCCCGGGACCTGGCTCCTGCGCTCAACGGGGATATCGGACTCTTCCGTCACCGGCAGGGCGTCCATGTCCGCGCGAAGTGCAACCACCGGGGCGGAGCCCGACCCGATCGTCGCGACCACCCCGGGAGCCGATACCTCCTCGAACGGCACCCCCATCGCCCTCAGCTCGCGCTTCACCACCGCCGACGTCTTCGTCTCCGTCCACATCAGCTCCGGCTGCAGGTGGAGCTCCCGACGCACACGCACCACGTAGTCCGCCACGTCCTCGGAATCAGCGAGCACCTTACGGAGATCGTTCAGGTTGGACGCGCACGTCCCGTCGCGACACGCCTCATCGGCGCTCACCGCGACGTGCGACGCGGCGCAGATCGCGGCGAAGAGCAAGATCACGCGAAGTTTCATGTCGACCGTCGTGTGCTCGGTGTAGTGGAATAGAAAGCATCGCGGATCAACAGAGGTTTTGTGCGAGTCAGTCAAGTCAGTCCCTCACGCGCGGTCGAGATGGCGCCGCCGCCCGAGGCTTCGGATCCGGTGTATGTTTCGGGCGCCGCCACGCTGCGCTCGGCTAAGCACACGATGCGGTACAGCAAGGCTCGAAAGAAAGATCCCGGACCCGTGGCTCCCCGCGGCGCGTTCCCGGCGGAGGTTCGGGCAACGGCGGTGTTTGGCCACGACAGGTCGAAACACGACATGGGCCCGGCGGTGGCTCGGCTCCTGCGAAGGGCGGGCGCGGGGGTGGGAAGCTGGCCGGACCCGGACCGGTTCGGAGACCTGGAGGATTTCGTCGTCCCGGCCGAGTCCCTGAGGGACAGCAAGGCGGGCTCGTGCGACGAGGCGCAGTCGCACCTCGCCGACATGGTGGCGACGGACGAGGCTGACGGTGGACTGCTTCCAGCCTTTGACGCGTTCGTGCGCGAACACGTGCTGCCGTGGCTGAAACGCAGGCTGGTTGCGAGCGGGGCGCTGTCGGACGAGGCGAGTGAGACGCCGACACGGGTCTGGTACCAGCGGCCGCCCACCCTGAGGCTCCAGCCCGGTCCGTCCACGCGGTACGTGAAACCCCACGCGGATGCCGACTACGGACATCAGCCCGGTGAGCTTAACTTCTGGATGCCGCTGACGTGCCAGTCACGGACGGGCACCACGCTGTGGCTGGAGTCAGCGCCGGGTGTGGGGGATTACGTTCCGCTGGACATAAGCGTCGGCCAGGTGGCGTGTTTTCACGGGACGTCGCGGCGGCATCACGTTCCGGCCAACGCGAGCGAGTGCACCCGGGTCAGCTTGGACTTCAGGGTGGGCGTGGGTGGGTACTTCGACCCTGCTTGGTCCATGAAGGGAACCAGGGCGGACCACGGCTGGCGGGAGGTGGCGATGTGACCGCGATAGACGATAGGTAGCTACGTAGACGGATATATTTCGGGGTGCAATGATGTATTTCAACAAAGGTCACCCGCGAGTAACTGAAAGCAACTTCAACTCAACAACTCAACTCAACCATAATAAGACACCCAACTGAATGGTCCTCCCAATATCATATTAGTACACAGCCACCGCCGGAGTGAAGCCCGGGGTATTTTCGTTTGGCTGTGGTTTAGCGGGACGTGAATGAGAACTTGACGTCCTCGCCCGCGTTGGGGCCACCGGGCGCGCCGGTTTCCCCTTCTTCGTCGACTTTGTCGCACTTGAGCACGGTGGGTATCCGCTCCGACTCGACCCTCTCGGGGAAGTCGACGTTATAGTGCAAGCCCCTGGACTCCTTCCGCCTGCCCGCGCACTTGAGCACGGTCAGACCGACGGTGATGAGGTTCCTGAGCTCGTGCGAGTAGAGGCACTCGCCCCGCGCCTTCATCTCCGCGTTGCACCGATGGAGCATCGCGGTCAGTTCCTCTTCGGCCCGAGCGAGGGTGTCAGAGTCCCGGACGATGCCAGCCGCGGACCACATCACGCGCTGAACCTCATCGCGCATCAGACGAGCCCACTCGGCGTGGCCGTCGTAGTCCTCCGACTTGGCGGTTCCCTTGGTGACCACCGCGCGAATCTCCTCCACGGCGGCGTCCTCCTCGGCGCGTTCCAGAATCGGCTCGAGCGTCTCAAAGTCGTTGGCCAGTCTGTCCGCGCTGGCTCGAAACGCACGGGTGGCGAACACCACAGCCTCGAGCAGGGAGTTGGACGCGAGCCTGTTGGCGCCGTGAAGCCCCGTGCACGCCGTCTCACCGCACGCGAACAGTCCGTCCAAAGAAGTTTGGCCGTCGAGGTCGGTGCGAACGCCGCCGCAGAGGTAGTGCGCCGCCGGGACAACCGGGATGCGGTCGGTCGTCATGTCCAGCCCGCGCCCGCTCAGCTCGGCGGCGATGCCCGGGAAGTGCTCCAAGACGTCGTCCGCGGGGAGGTGGCTCACGTCGAGGTAGACGCACCTCGCCTCCTCCCCAGCCTCCGCCGCCGCCCTGATCTCGCAGTCGATGGCCCTCGCCACCACGTCGCGGGGCGCCAGCTCCAACCGGTCGTCGTACCGGGCCATGAACCTCTCACCCGCGTGGTTGAACAGCCGCCCGCCGTGGCCGCGGACAGCCTCGGTGATGAGGAAGGCGTTCTCGTTGGCTTTTTTCTTACCGACCGTGCTACCAGGGCCGGTGTAGAGGGACGTTGGGTGGAACTGGTAAAATTCCATGTTTGCCACGTCGGCACCCGCTCGCACCGCCATGGCGACGCCGTCCCCGGTGCTCACGCTCGGGTTGGTGGTGCTCGGGAAGAGCTGCCCCGCGCCGCCGGACGCGAGGAGGGTGCAGCACGACAGGAACGTGATCTTGGCGCCGTCCTCCCGTCGGATGATCTCGGCGCCCACGCACCGATCAGAGTCGTCTGCCTCGGATGACGACACCACCACGAGCTCCTGCGCCATGTGGTGCTCGAAGAAGGTGACGTTGGGGTGAGCCTTGGCGCTCTCGAGCAGCGCGCGCTCGATCTCCTTGCCGGTCATATCCGCCGCGTGCACGATGCGGTGCTTGGAGTGGCCGCCCTCCCTCGCCAGGTGCAACGAACCGCAGCTCTTCCTGGTAAACTCGCATCCAAACGCGATGAGCTTGTCAACCGCGTCTTTACCCTCGGCGCACACCACGTCCACCGCGTCCTGGTCACACAGGAAGTCTCCGGCGATCTGGGTATCCCTCGCGTGCTCCTCCGCGGTATCCTCGGGATCGATCACGGCGGAGATGCCGCCCTGGGCGTAGTGCGTGCTGCCCTCGTATGCGACGTCTTTGGTCACCACGGCGACTTTGCCAAACTCCGCAGCCTCCAGGGCGTAGGACAAGCCGGAGATGCCGCTGCCGATGACCAGGAAGTCGACGCGCGTGGAGGATCTGTGACCGCCCTTGCCGGTGGATTCAATCACCGTGTCACCCACCGGGTTCTCGATGACCGCGACGGGCGGCATCGGGCGGCGACGAGGCGACGCCCATCCCCCGGCGGCGGCGTTTCGGCGATTGAACGAGAAGCCCGCACGAAGGGACGCGCGGGCCGCGGGCGAACCCCTGGCCGCGCCGCATCGCCCGGAGCACGCCGCGGGTGAGCCACGTGCGATCGCCACTGCATGCGGCGCGTTGACCATCGCGCTCATCTCGGCTCAACGTCGCGCGATACGCCCTCCGACGACCGTTCAACCGCGAACGTTGGACGTCAGACGAAGGATCGCCCCGTTGCCCGTCAAAGCTTTGATTGTCCCCTCGGTGTGAGAGGTGGGCGACGTACTTGTACGGTCGAACGCGTGGGTTCGAGCGTTAAAACGGCCCGGTCGATATCGCACGAACGCGTGCTCGCCTTCCAACGCGCGAAGGACGAGAAGCGATACGTGGGTCGGCTGGTGCGGGACGCTCTGACGGTCGGACGAGGCGACGTCACCTCGCGATCTCGTCTCGATGCGGCCCACCTTTTTCGGTTTGCGGTGAAAATATCGCCCGAGCTTTTCATTTGTGGTGCATTTCTTTACATAAACACAAGACTAAATAAACGGGTATGGTCTGCGAGCTCGATTGCATCAATAATCTTCCACACGCGCAGTGCATCGGGCGCAGAGGAGGAGGGTAGCACTCGCCGCGATGATTGCCAAGCACCTGCAGCGGGCATCGGAGGTCATCGCCCTGTACCGCAGGTGTATGGAGCTCGCGCGGCTGTTTCCGGATCCGTGCGGGCGCAACTACTTGCACCACCACGTCGCCGAGAAGTTCCGCAAGCGGAGCAGCGAGACGAGCCCGACGAAGATCGGACGGCACATCAAGCAGGGGAGGAACGCGGTGCGTCGGCTGCGTCGGTCGCTGCACTCGCGTGATGAGTACCAGCACGTCATCGAGCTCGCGTACGGACGCAAGGGACCGTTCAACCACCTGCTGAGGGAGGCGGCGATCGAGGCGAGTCAGCCGCCCAAGCTCGCGAGGCCGCCGAGGTTCATGTTGGAGCCGCTGCCCGGGGCGTCGGGGGAGACGTTCACGCTGGCATCCCTCGAGAGGTTCCTCGATCCGGGCACCAGGGTGCCGGGTGACGAGGCGGACAGGGAAGCGACGGAGGCGTCAGCCAGGTTGCAACTCGCGGTGCTCAGGGCGATGGTGCCGACGCGATGGGTGAGACGCGCGAAGTTTGCCTCGAAACCATCGGGAGACGACGACGAGGACGCGTCGTCGGCGTCAGAGACGGAGTCGGACCCCAAGATGGAGTCGGACCCCAAGATGGACGGTGAACAAACGGGTAAACAAATGTGGAGACAGGACTGGCTCCCGCAGTCCTGGGACGTGGACAGGACGCCGCCGCACGAGGTGACCGGCACCTCCCCCGGCACCCACGCGCCACACCGACAGAACCGTCGGCACTGGATCCGATCCTCCCCAGTCGGCGGGTGGGCGGTGAACCACCTCGCGCTCATAGCGACGACGTTCAGACCCGCGGTGGAGACGATGTGCGCGGACGGGACGATGGGTCGGATGTGGCGGCGGCTGTACGCGTCCACCTTCGGCGAGCCGAGGCGACGGGACACGTTACGGATAGAGGGCGCGCCGGAGAGTTGGGCGGATCCGAGCGTCCCGTTCGCGTCAACCGCGTCGGTGACTCTGCGGTTCAGGGACCGTGTCGTGGACACGATCGACGCGGCGGGGATGGGCGCGCTCGGGACGGATGACGCTTAGCGTGTGTTGTGTGTAATGCGTAAATAATAGGTTAGGTTGGACTCCAGCAACAGCGCTTACTCGATCCCGAGGCGGAGGGTCACAGCCTGCCTGTGCGCCTCGAGCCCCTCCACCGCCGCCATCCTCGCCACGGACGGTCCGAGCCTGTCCAGACCCTCCTTCGTGAGCTCCTGCACCGTCATGTACTTCACGAACGAGTCCAGGGACACCCCCGAGTACATGCGGCTGTACCCGTAGGTGGGCAGCACGTGGTTCGTGCCACTCGCGTAGTCCCCGACGCTCTCCGGGGTGAACCGGCCGAGGAAGATGGAGCCGGCGTTGTCCAGTTGCGGGAGGAGGGACTCCGCATCCTCCACGTTGACGATGAGGTGCTCGGGCGCGTACGCGTTGCTGAACTCGCACGCGGCGGCGATGTCCGGGACGACGACGGCGTAGGAGTGGCCCAGCGCCTTGGCGGTGATGTCGGACCTCGGCAGCGCGGCGGCTTGTTTGGCGACGGCGGCGCAGATGTCGTCGAGGTTGACGTCGGGGGTGACGACGAGGACAACCTGGGAGTCCGGGCCGTGCTCAGCCTGGGAGAGTAGGTCCGCGGCGACGTGAGACGGGGGCGCGTCCTTGTCCGCGATGACCAGCACCTCCGAGGGACCCGCGGGCATGTCGATGGACACCATAGCCTCCGAGTTTTGGAGCGTCATCTTCGCCGCCGTCACGAACTGGTTCCCCGGGCCGAAGATCTTGTCAACCTTGGGGCAGGTCTCCGTCCCGTGGCCCATCGCCGCCACGGCCTGGGCACCGCCAGCCTGGAGAATGTGCGTCACCCCCGCCTTCTTGGCCACGTACAGCACCTCGGGGACCACGGACCCGTCCTTCTGCGGCGGCGTGGCGAGAACCACGTTTTTACACCCGGCGATCATGGCCGGGACGGCGAGCATGAGCGCGGTGGACGGGAGCACGGCGGTCCCCCCGGGCACGTACAGGCCCACGGCGCCGATGGGCCGGCTCACCCGTCTGCACCTCACGCCCGGCATGGTCTCCACGTCCACGTCCGCGACGTCCTTCTGCGCCTCGTGGAACTTTTTGATGTTTGCGAACGCCACGTCGAAGGCTTCTCGGACGTCATCGTCGAGGACCGGGTCGGGGAGGTCGGCCACCTTCACGACGACGGCGTCGAGGTCCACGCCGTCGAACTTGGACGTGTACTCCCTGACGGCGGCGTCACCCCTGGTGGCGACCGCGTCCACGATGGGCGCGACGGTGCCGAGGATGGAGGTGAAGTCCACCCTCGGGCGCTTGAGGATCTCGACGCGCTCCTCGGCGTCGAGGTTGTCGTAGACGTAGGTGCGGATGGACATCTGATCGGGCTCAGCGACGGCGGCGCGGACGTTGAGGTGGCCGCGGTTCGCTCGACGCGCGACTGGGGCGCGACGGGAACCGGAGGACGGCGAGGATCGCGCGCCGGGGAGAGCGGGAACGACCCTGGCGATTGCGGACGCCGCAATCATCGAGCTGACGGAGTCGGGTGGCGGAGGACTCGAGGGCCTGGGCTCCGAGGGGTCTCCTTCGCTGCGACGGGGCGTGGGGCGCGAGCGGGTTTGCGACTCGCGGGTAGCGCCGGTTACGTCCTGGACGACGTAGCGAGCGACGGTGTGAACGTCACGCTCGTCGGGTTGTGGCGCGATGAGGGGCCGCGCCAAGACCACGAATTGACGTGGTCTCACTCTCGCTCTCCTCGCTCTCGTCGCTCATGATGCGAGGTCGCCAGTTCCATCCGCACTGGATTTTCCTCAAAGAGTTGACTCAAGAAAACGACGGTTTGAGTGGATCTCTGTCGATCCCGAGCCGGCTTCTGATTGGCCGAAAAATCCGATCTTGCTTTCTTTCGATATCGACTCTTTTCCACTCGGGCTCGATTGGCCCGGGCACAGCAAGGTACGCGCCTCGTCTCGAGAGTTCGCGCCACCACACCGGATCCGCACAGACCCCGGGACAAACATGTCCGCCATGGCGTCTCTCCAGATGGCCGGCGCTCCGTTGGTCGCCCGCCGCGGCTCCGCCAAGAAGGCCTCCAAGGCTCTCAGAAGGGCGATGCGTTGCAACGCGGCCACCGCCGAGGAGACCGAGGCGAAGCTCATCACCTACCCCTTCGTCAAGCTCATCGGCCAGGACGAGCTCAAGCTCGCGCTCACTCTCAACGTCATCGTGAGTACTCCTCATCTCTCGCGGATGTCGCCAAGAAGGCCTCCAACGCCCGACCGCATCATTCATTATCCCCAACAAAAAGAACCTCATCCGATACTCCGAGGATCCATCCCCGTCGGTGGTCGAAGACCGAGCATCGCGCTGACCGTGCGTTTCCCCTTCACCCTTTAACCCTCGCAGGATTCCCGCATCGGTGGCTGCCTGATCATGGGCGACCGCGGCACCGGCAAGTCCGTCGCCGTCCGCGCGCTCTCCGATCTCCTCCCCGAGATTGACATTGTGGAGGGAGACGCCTTCAACTCCTCCCCGACGGACCCCCAGCTCATGGGCCCCGAGGCGCTCGAGGCGTACAGGAACGGCACCCCACTGAAGGCTGGCACCATGAAGGTTCCCATGATCGAGGTTCCTCTCGGTACCACCGAGGACAGGATCTGCGGTACCATCGACATCGAGAAGGCGCTGGCGGAGGGCATCAAGGCTTACGACGCCGGCCTCCTGGCGCGCGCCAACCGCGGCCTGCTCTACATCGACGAGGTGAACCTGCTGGATGACTCGTTGGTCGACGTGGTGCTGGATTCCGCGGCGGGCGGGTGGAACACCGTCGAGCGCGAGGGTATCTCCATCACCCACCCGGCTAGTTTTATCATGATTGGCTCGGGCAACCCCGAGGAGGGCGAGCTCCGCCCGCAGCTCCTGGACCGCTTCGGCATGGCGTGCAACATCGCCACCATCTTCGACCAGGCGCAGAGAATCCAGCTGGTGAAGAACCGCATGGCGTACGAAGAGAACCCCGAGGCGTTCGCCGCGTCCTGCAAGGCTGAGACGGACGAGCTCAAGGATAAGATCGCCGCCGCGCAGAAGATCCTTCCCGCAGTCCAGATGGACAGGGACCTGGCGCTCAAGATTTCCGGCGTGTGCGCGCTCGTGGACGTCGACGGACTCCGCGGTGACATCGTCGTGACCCGCGCGGCGAAGGCCCTCGTGGCGTACGAGGGACGCGATACGGTGACTGAGGACGACATCAAGCGCGTGATTGGCCCGTGCCTGAGCCACCGCCTTCGCAAGGATCCCATGGACACCATGGACGGATCTTTCAAGGTCATGCTGGGCTTCAACAAGGTGTTCAACGGCTCCGCGCTCAATAACTTCAGCGCCGCCATGGAGGAGGGTGTCAAGGACCCCGAGGAGGAAAAGCGCAAGGAGGAGGAGGAGGCCGCGAAGGAGGAGGAAGCCGCCGCGCCGAAGAAGGCGGGAGCGTGGGGAGGCATCCCCGGGTTTGGCCGCTAAGCATGTAATACTCATCGTCGATCTGTCGTGTTAATAAAAATCGTCGCGTAATATGCGTCGTGTATGATAGTATCAGGGCAAGGGCGCGGCGATGCCCTCCTTGATGAAGGGGTGCGTCAGCGCGTTTGTCACCGTGATGCGCTTCTCCGGGTCAAAGGTGAATATCTTGTCCAGCAGGTCCGCGAGCTGGGACACCTTGCGTCGCTCAGCCTCGCCCAGGTTCTTATCGTGCGCGGCGAGCACCGCGCTGAGCTCCTTGACCGGCTTAGCGTCGCGGATGAGCCGCCGGATCGCCTGGCGCGTCACCGGGTCGTCCTCGACCACGCTGAACACGCCCTCGTGGTTGTAGTGGTTGTCCCGGAAAACCGCCCGCCTCAGCAGCTTCCGCGGCACCGGGCCCTTCGCCTCGATGAACTTCTTCATCATCTCGTTGTTGGACCGGCCCTGGAACGCGATCTTGCCCATGTACAGCTCGTACAGGCAGCACCCGATGCTCCAGAGGTCCATGGGGTGGGAGTAAGGCAGACCCAGGATGACCTCGGGGGCCCGGTAGAACCTGGACTGAAGGTACGGGGTGATCTCGTTGTCGCCGTCGAACATGGCGCTGCCAAAGTCGCAAATCTTGATGACGTTGTGGGACCCGTTGACCAGGATGTTATCCGGCTTGATATCCGCGTGGACCACGCCGCAGTTCTTGAGGTGACGCAGGGAGATGAGCATCTGGGTGGCGAAGGACCTGACGCCGTGCACGTTGAGGCCCACGTCGCGGCCGTACTTTTTGATCACCTCCCTCAGGTTCATGTGCATGGACTCGAACACCATGAACACGTGGTCCCTGAACTCGAACGATCGAAGGAACCTGACGCAGTGCCTCTTGTTCTCCGGGTCCGCGTCCATCAGCTTCTTGCACACCGTGATCTCGAGCTGCGCCGCCTTGTACATGGTCTCGTTGGCGCGGATAACCTTCAGGGCAACCTCGGAGTACTCGCCGGCGCCGACGTTTTGGTTCTGCGTCTGTGGGTCCGCATCGGTGTTAAGAGACACGACGCTTTGGAGGTCCTTCGCCTTGACCACGGTCGAGAACACGCCCCGCCCGTGGCTCTCCATCACCTGGTACCTCCCGTCGAGAACCTCGCCCATCCTCGCTCTGTAGTACCCCTCGGCGTCGTCCCAGTTATCGCTCAGACCCGCCGTCATGTCCGCCGCGCCGGTCTGTCCCGCGTCCGCGGTCCTGTCCACCCTCGCCGCCGCCCGTTCCTCGGCCTCGTCGTCGAACACGTCGTCGGCGAACATGTCCGGAGCGTCGTCCAGAGACGCAGCCTCCGTCGGGGCGGGCGCCACTGACGGCTGCGTCGGGACTGACGGCTGCTCCGGGACTGACGGCTGCGCTGGGACGGGCGCGTCCTTCTCTGCGGGTGCGTCGTTCTCTGCGGGTGCGCCGTTCTCTGCGGGTGCGTCGTTCTTGTGTTTGGCCACGATCGCCTCTCGTCGTTTCCTTCGTTCCTCCGCGAGCCTCTTCTCGCGTTGCTCCTCGTCCTCTTCGTCCTCCTCCGACTCGAGCAGTCCTGGTGCGGCATCCTTCAGCGCGGCTTCGACCCTCGCGCGGTACGCCTCCTCCTCCTCCGCGGCGATCTTGACCTGTCGCTCCTTCTCAGCCTTCTCGCGCTCGGCCCGCGTCTTATCCTCGCGTTCCCGCTCGGCCCTCCGCTTGCCGTCCCTCTCCCGGTCGCGATGATCCCTGTCGCGGTCGAGCCGATCCATGTGCGCCCCGCCGCCCATCCTGTCGCGGTCCCTCCCGTCCCGTCGATCCCTCCCCGCGCGATGGTCCCTGTCCCTGTCCCTGTCCCTGTCCCGGTGGTGATCACGGTCCCTGCTGCGTTCGCGGCCGGAGTCCCTGGGCCTGCGCGAGTCCCGGTCGTCCCTGCCCCGATCGCGCGAATCATCCCTGCGCCTCTTGCGGTCCCGGTCGTCGTCACGCGCGCGGTGCCTATCCTGGCGCTCGGGCTCGGGTACCGCGTGGATCTCACCCTCCTCGTCGGAGCCCGCGTTGGGTGGAGCCATCTCACCTCCCCTGCGCGTCTCTGTCTGGACCGCGAGTGGAGCGCGCAAATTATTCGTCCAGCCCCCAGGTCAAACACGCCTGTGATCACGCCGAAAGTTCCCACCTCGGTGACTCACACGCTCAGGCGCTCAAGTCGCAAGATGGGCGGACCCCCTTTCCAAGTCTTCGTCGGCAACGTCCCGTACGATGCCACGGAGGAGCGTCTGCGAGACATGTTCAGCGAGGTCGGGCCCGTGCACGACTTCAGGTGAGAACCCGTCCGCCCCCGTCCGCCGATTCGAGATTTAGGGTAACTTCTTTTCCACCCGACCCGATCGCGACCGCGTCCGTTCCCTGACGACCCGACCACACATCATTCCCCAGGCTGGTCACCGATCGTGACACCGGTAAGCTCAAGGGCTACGGCTTCGCCGAGTACATGGACGTGGCGACCGCGGAGAGCGCCAAGAGGAACCTGAACGGCCGGGAGTACAACGGGCGGAACCTGAGGGTGGATTTCGCGGACGCCGCGGATCGCGAGGCGTTCGCCAAGAAGGCGGGCGGCGCGGGGGGAGGCGGCGGGGCGCCGATTAGCTACGACGCGCCCATCGGCGGGACGCACACCGCATCGGCCGGGGCGCAGATGTCCGCCGCGGGGATGGGCCAAGGGGGCGGCATGGACCAGATCACGAACAGGCTCTCGGAGATGTCCCCGGCGCAGCTGTTCTCGGTGATGAACCAGCTCAAGCAGCTCATCGGGCAGGACCAGACGGGAGCCAGGCAGCTGCTGGTGCAGAACCCCCAGCTCACGCTCGCGATGTTCCAGGCACAGCTCACGCTGGGTATGACCAAGGCGCCGGGGGCGGTTCAGAACGGCACGGGAGGAGGGGCGCCGCTGCCGGGACCGCCGCGGCCGATGGGCGGCTACCCCGGCGGAGCTCCCGGCTACGGAGCTCCGCCTCCTCCCCCTCCAGCCCAGCAGGGGTACGGCATGATGCGACCGGGTCCTCCCCCGGGACCGCCGGTGGGTGGCGGCGTGGCGCCCTTGCCGCCGCCGCAGCAGCAGATGGGGGGCATTCCGGACCAGCAGCAGATGCTGTTGCAGCAGGTGATGAGCATGACACCGGAGCAGATGGCGATGCTGTCGCCGGTTGAGAGGCAACAGGTGGAGATGCTTAGGCAAGCTGCGTACTCGCAGCAGATGATGTGAACCCGTCATTAGAGAACCAGCGATAGATAACGGCGTACGGGAACACAAACGCCGAACACATGTAACTTCCCGCGCTCGCAGGCGTTTCGGAGAGTGATGAAAAAGACAATTATGCACAAGTTCCATCTGAGATCTGTGATGCGATTGTCATTCTATTCTGACTCTGCAACGTCTCCGCGCGTACACTTATATTACAACACGTCACGAGTCGCTTATGAAGATCTCTGAACATCATATCAACAGGAACCGCACCACGTCCTCCTCTTTTAAAATTTCACGGGAAGCATGGCAGTCATGCCACTGGACTGTGTATTGGTTGTTCACCTTGTCGTAGGCAACGATGTTTCCAACCATCGGATGTTCGAACAACTTAGCGGTTACGTACCTGCCAATCACCGAGCGACCGAGCGGAAGGCCCAGGGAGAGAAGGTCCTTTCGGATGGCCATGTTGGTCTCAGTGGCAACATCTATACACATGGTATGCGTTCGATGTGTTCGCATGCGTTCTTGGCTATTTATTTTTGGGATTTTATATGTTTAAAATCCATCTGTTTCCGATGCGATGAAAAATATTTCAAAAAAATGAGTGGCGGCATCTCAGCTGTGACACCAGCACAAGTACATTGGGCTTCTCGGGAAACTTGTGAAGGAAAACGTTACATCTGAAGAAGTGTGTTTGTCTTCTCCGAGCCCCTCACCGAGGCAACGCGTCGCGCGGTTTTGCCTCGGCGCTTTTCCGTTTTCTTTTCTCACAACTCGGGTCGCATCTTCCCGCGGAGATGACCCGCACTATATATATGGTTATGCCCACATATTTATCATGATATTTAATGTTAAACATCGCATTATTCATTTAGATGGCCGAACATATAAAAACTCCGGCCGAATTCTTGTATCGGGTATTGTTTTATGTAATAATGTTTTTCGGCACTAACCTTTGGATATTGGCAGTGTATTGTTGGCCAGTATGAGGTTCCATCGAAATTAGTCTGACCAACCCTAATTATGGTTAGGGGCTAATATATTGACAATTTCCAAGGTATTTTTTCTTTTCGAAACTAACGACGCGAGTCCCCAAAAGATTCGTTCGCGAGGAAAATATCTGTACGCGCTATTCTAATTTTTGGGGTTTCGGTCGTTCATTTTCCCCGTTACCCGCGGCATAAACTGAGTCGCGGAGAGCACCTTCGGCCCGCCACGACCAACGTATTCGCGTACCAGCCCACCTCCGAGCGTCATCTATACCATCCAATTCTTAGTTTGCACCCTCAAAACATGTCCAACACGGCCGCCGCCACCCGCAGCCTCTCCGCGCAAAAGCAGGGGAAAACGCCAGATGACGAAAGCCGCCGCCTACTCCCGTTCACCGTGCTCTCCGGCTTCCTCGGCGCCGGTAAGACCACCTTGCTCAAGAGGATCCTTCGCGAGCCCACGTCTATTCGTGACCCAATCACGGGCGAAACGCGCCCGCGCAAGATCGCCGTCATCGTCAACGACATGGGAGCGATCAACCTCGACGCCGATGAGATCAAGAGACACAACGTGCTGCAGGAGGAGGCCGAGATGGTCGAACTCCACAACGGCTGTGTGTGCTGCACCTTACGCGGCGATCTGCTCAAGAACGTTAAAAAGCTCGCGGAGGAGAATACGTACGACTACGCCGTCATCGAGACCACCGGCATCTCCGAACCTCTGCCCATAGCGCAGACTTTCACAATGAGCGAGGAGGAATTGGAAGGCCACGACCACGATGAGGACGATGCCAGCGTTGATGAACCCGGGTCCGAGTCCGACGACGATACCCAGTTCACCATGGATACCGACAATGTGATCAAGGCCAACGAACATAAATTCGATGCTCTGTCCAACTACGCGAGACTGGATACAATGGTCACGGTGGTGGACGCGGTTAACATCTTCGACGTCCTGCACTCGATCGAGACCTTAGCCGACAAGAACAACGCCACCGGGATGACCGGAAACCAAAAAGAGACCGAAGACGCCCCCGAAGACGATCGATCGATCGTGCAGCTGTTCCTTGATCAGGTCGAATTCGCCAGCGTCCTCTTGATTTCGAAGATTGCCGTGATGAAGCGCCGTGAGGGCGACACCGAGGGCGAACGGCGCTCTCGGGTGATCGCAAAGCTCCTCAAGAAACTCAACCCCAAGGCTCGAGTCGTGATGCCCGAAGAGGACCATTACGCCGACCTGGACATCGAGGCACACATCATGAACACCAACCTTTTCAAGATGGAGGAGGAGCAGACGACGGACGCGTGGATCAAGGAGCTCAACACGAAGCACACGCCCGAGACAGAAGAATATGGTATCTCGAGCATGGTATTCGAATCCAACGAGTCTCCATTCCACCCTGAGCGTCTCAATGAGGTCGTCAAGGGATTCGGCCATTACGTCCCCGACGACTCGAAGGAGAAGAGAGCCAAGGAAGACACTGAGCCGTTTCGGGGCGTCTTTCGCTCCAAAGGTCAGGTGTGGCTCGCAAACGCTAACGCTTACCCGCTCGATCTTCACACGGACGGATTCTCGAGCTAGAGCCGCAGGGTATGCCGTTCCTGCACGCAATTCCGAAAGAAGACTGGGAACCCGACTGCTACGAGATCAAGCGCAAGCTCGAGGACGCCGGAAGATGGAGCGATACCCACGGCGATCGCTTCAGCCGCCTGGTTTTGATCGGTGTGAACATGAACAAAGGTTTAATCATAGAGCGGCTCCGAGCCGCGCTCGTGACCGAGAAAGAGACCGCCGAACTTGGCGGCAAGGAAGGTTGGAAAAAGCTGACCGACCCGTTCTTCGAGGGGCACTGCGCCGATGAGTTCTTCGAGCCGCACATTAACGAAATGGACGATGATGACCTCGAGTGCGACGAGGGCGCCTGCGCCCTCGATAAAAAGGGCGAGGACTGCGAGGATTGCCCGCACGATGTGAAGGCCAGCATGCCGTGTCCCGCCGTGGCCACCCGAGCCAAAACTACGACCGATGCCAAAGGCGACGTGTCCATGGTTCTCAGGGAGTATATCTGAGCATTCGTGCGGCTTATGGACTGATCCCAGTAAGTTACATACCCAGTAGTGGTATGAAGTGGCACTGGCCACCACCACTCTACATAGGTGGGCCCTCCCCCCCACAAAAATATATCCTTCTCACTTTTTGTGACCAAGACGACGGGAGTTCACGTTTCCTTGAGCTTGTAACTTAAGGGAACTGAGGGTCCATTAGCCTTCCAAGGGGTTCGAAAATCTGAAAGTACGGGGAGCTAGGGGGTCGTTAGCTCGAGCCCTGCTCTGAGCCTCGGTGATCACACGTGGAACTCGATGTTGCTCATCCGACCTCCCAAAAAATCACCGAAGGTCGTCCGACGCCGGCGCGCTAATTTTCCAGAATCTTAGACGAGGTCCTGGAAGACTAGGGGAGAATACAAAGCGACACTATCTAATTATTTTCCAATGCCGAGATCCGAGCTTCCAACGCATCATTCATTGCCTTGAGTTCTTGTATCGCACCTATAGCCAATACAAATAATCCTTGATAATTGAGAGCCAAGGGTGTTTGGGTTTCAATCTGTTTCGTGTATCCGTCAAGAGTTTGCGTATATGTCTGTTGTTCCACCGTCGTCAAGTTGCTATATTCAAGCATCGACACATTTTTAGTATCAGTTCGTGTCTCTTCTCCATTCACGAGAAACGATAGTTCAGGGATCTTGCGAATGTTTTGTGCGATAAAACCAAACTCGTCACCGTGTTTGTAGTTCTCCTTCACAATATCCCATTCGTCATCTG
>Ga0257106_1000379_pt1 | contig 26910 bp, 7 predicted proteins | sample LP_taG_3_FD_190177 | JGI IMG/M metagenome (GOLD analysis project Ga0257106, IMG submission 190177) | Marine microbial communities from Northeast Subartic Pacific Ocean, Canada - LP_J_2011_P26_10m | ecosystem: Environmental > Aquatic > Marine > Oceanic | place: Canada: Northeast Subartic Pacific...
CCAACGACGTGTTACAGAAGGAGGGCGAGGCGGCGGTCAAGGGTAGCATCGATAACGCGGAAGGGTTCCCCTTGCGCGGCCTGTTCCGGTTCAGCGACTTCGAGGACGACATCTCCAACTACTTCGGCGTGAGCGAAGGGAGCGAGATGAAGGGCGTGAGCACGGGGTGGCGCAGCGTCGACGGGTTCTACCGCCCCGTCCCCGGCGAGCTCACCGTCGTCACCGGCGTTCCCAACAGCGGCAAGTCCGAGTGGGTGGACGCGCTCATGTGCAACCTCGCGGTGCAGCACGGGTGGACCTTCGCGCTGTGCTCGCTGGAGAACAAGGTGCACGAGCACGCGCGCAAGCTCGTGGAGAAGTACACGGGCGAACCATGGTTCGAGGGCAAGTACGGCGGCAAGAAGGCTCGGATGCGCCCCGAGACGATGCGCGCCGGTTTGCACTGGCTCGATAACCAGTTCGTGCTCATCCGCCACGAGGACGACGAGCTCCCGTCCGTGGACTGGATCATCGGCCTGGCGCGCGCGGCGGTGATGCGCCACGGCATCCGCGGCTTGCTCATCGACCCCTACAACGAGCTCGACCACAAGCGGCCGCAAGGGCAGACGGAGACTGAGTACGTGAGCCAGATGCTGACTCGGATCAAGAAGTTCGCGCAACACTACGACGTGCACGTGTGGTTCGTGGCGCACCCGCGGCAGTTACACAACTGGCGCGGGGAGGCGCCCGGTCTGTACGACATCTCCGGCTCGGCGCACTTCATCAACAAGTGCGACAACGGCATCGTGGTGCACAGGAACAGGGACGAAAAGCTGGGTTCGCTCCGGGAGGTGACCATCAACGTGGCCAAGGTGCGGAACAAGGTGGCGGGGACGATCGGTGACCCGAAGCTGGAGTATAACATGAGCAACGGGAGGTACGAGGACCTGAAGTGAGTCGATTAAAGGGGTAGGCGGGCGGGGCCAGAGTTAAGGGGGCCATCGAGCGCCCTCCCTCGGTGTTATTCTGAGACCAATTTTTTAGATACCAATTTGTAATGTAAACGACGTCCCCACCAACTCGGTAATGGTCTCAGCTGCTTTACAAACGCTCGTCTCTAACTCGTCCCCGGATGTAATACGGCCCCGGGGCCTGCTACGTACGTCGGCGCGATCACTCCTTAAAGGAGCGCGTGTGTATACGACTGCTAAATCTCATCGGAGCCCATCATATTCACGCCTTCAGATGGGGAAAGCACTGGTAGAAGTCGTGCTTGGGGTGCTTGTTGTCGGAGTGCTCCTTGAGCTTGACCTCGGCGGTGGTGACGATGAACGTCGCCAAGCACACCTTGCACTGGATGCTCTGCGCGGCGGCGTTATCCTTGAGCTGGCTGCCTGCGGTGCGGGAAACGGGAAGAGCGATGGTTAGAATTGCGGCGGCGAACGTGAATGAGAGCGGGGGGAGGTCGGGGAAGGTCGCGTACCCTTGCCCGCCTTGCCCATCTTTTCCTGCGCCTTCTTGCGAGCCATCGCGGTTTTCTGAGCGTTGCCTCCGCCCATCTTTGCTGCTAGATCAACTGAGCGTGCAAGTGCTTTGGATAATGGCCGGGGTTCCGGCTTCCGTGTCCATCTTCCGAGACGCAGGCGGTAATAAGGCAATTAGGCAATTAGGAAATCTACTCACATGCAAATAGTCATACCATAAGCAATCACTACCCCGTATTCGAGTACAGTAAAGCAGGCTGAATAAATCAAAAGAAACGAAAAATAAGTGAGTGCCTCGGAAGATGTTAGCTTCTCTTCCATCGGCTGCGCACACCGCGGGGCGACAGCCCTCGGCTTCGTCACCATGACTGACGATACGATGCAGAGACCCGACGACTTCGACGACCTCGACGACGTCGCCGAGGAGACCACATCGGACGGGCTCCTTCCCGTCGGGCACCCCGTGAAGGTCACGAGGGCGGGCGAGTGGCTCGGGGACTGGGCAGAGATCCTCGGGGTCCACACCCCGCCGTCCCCCGACAATCCAGCGCCCACCTACGACGTCCTCGTCAAGCCCATGATCCACGTCACCACCGTCTCCGACGAGAGGGGCGAGTCCGTGAAGGACGGCAACGGACACATCTTCCGGCTGCACAGCCTCTGGTACGTCATCCGAGACAAGGTTTACCCGTCGGAAGTTGTCGAGCTGAGACCCGACGTAGACTCCGACGCGGCGAAGAAGGTGGCGGAGTACCGAAAGAAATACGCCCAGGAGTCATGGTACCGCGGCGCCGTCGCGGACGCGAAGCGGAGGACGTCAAACGTCACCGTGCGCGTGCTGCGCGGCGGGGACGTCGACGAGTTAGCAGTCAATCGCGACGCAGACGGAAAAAACGCGGCGGTCGGCGTCGGTCCCGGCGTCGACGAGGTCTCCACGCCGGTGGACGTGAACCTGTATTGGATGCACGACGTACTTCAACACATGAGTAAGTTCAATCCAATGGTACCCAAGGGTTTAGGGTTGAGCTTGGGAAAGAGCACCGCGGTCTGGTTCTTCCACACCGCAAAGTCCAAGCGGGCGATGGCGAACAATTTCAACAAGGTTCTGCTGCCCTCGGTCAGGAAGGGGCTCGGAAGTAAGGACGCGCCACTCCGCGGCGGTGTTCTGTACCTCGACGGTAAGAAACTGGGGGAGGACCCGGAGACGTGCGGGTTCCCGGGTCACTGCCACGAGTACCAGAGGGTTTGCACGTGGGCCATCGACGAGGGTGTCCCTTTCGTGTTTGTCGCGGAGGGTGAAAGATACGACGCGGAAAAGTGGGGGGCGGTCCACCACGGGCGACGAGAGCCGGCGCCGAAGGGATGTGGGTGCGTCGTGATGTGAGGAGCAAGTGATACGTTCTTCTTGCGAGTGTTCTTAGTTAGTCCAAGTGTGTTTTATATGCGATCCAAAATATGATCAGAACAATTTGTTCGTCAACCAGAAAAATCTAGCAGCGGCCCAGCTGACGGAGATTGCCCATGACATTCCGGACGTGCGCTATACGAGGGCATAGTGCACGCGTGGGATGCTGCGAATCCCAATCTACAATCTCTTTCAGCGCAGGGACCGTCGTGTCGCGCTCCGGGAGATGAAGCTTCGATTGATGGGCTCGCGAGAAGAAACGCAGGAAGGATTCACGTAACATACGGATTCATCCACGTGAGCGGATGTGGTGCATCAGTCCGCTCACGTGGTCTGCAGCTTCTCGCGAGCACATCAATCACGGAATCCTCATCTCTCGAAGCGCGAACACTCGATCCGATCCGTTCACCCCTCCCTCCTCACACCCGCACCAACCCCAACCCCGACACCCTGGCCAGTCTCACCGCCAACCGGCGGCGGCGGCTCCTCCCCGTCTTCGTACACCAGCGGCCAGACCGCCTTTTTATCCCCCAGCATCCCCGCGAGCAACGGCACAATACCCATCACGTGCGACGCGGTGACAACGCCGTTGGCCAACGCCCCGTAAAACCCCCCAAACGCGATTGCCTCCCCTGTAAGGAACATCCCGGGAATCTGAGATACCACCGGCGAAAAGTACTTCTCGTGGAAGGTCGCGTTGAAGTGCTCTTTGGTCCACTCCAGCCCGTAGCTCGCGCCCCCCGGTGCGCCGATGAAGTACTCCGTGGTGAGCGGCGTGGACAGCTCGATGTGCGTCACTCGCCCTTTCGTTTTAGGGTAATGCCTGTACAGCCGCTCGAGGAAAATATTTTTAAACTTTGACTTGAACTCCCGGTAGGAATCGGACCGCCGACCCCACCGTTCCTCCTCGAACGGCCTGAACCACTCGGCGAGGCCCTCGATGAGCAGCAGCGCGTTGGACCTTCCCGGCCGTTCGTGTTTGTACCACGCGTCCTTGGCGCTGGGGCTCGTGATGGTCACCAGCGGGTCCACGTTGAGCGGATCGGCGTAAAACGCGGCGCACATTTTGTCGACGTCAAAGTTCCAGAGTGTTCCAAAGTCTTCCGGAAACGAGTGGATGTTCGCGGGCCTCAGACCGAGTTCCTCGGACGTACCGTCGAGTGACACGTACGCGCACACGTGCCCGTGCGACGGCTTCAACGCGCCGGTGACCTGGTCGATTCCGGACATCAAGTCGGTATCGTTCAGAGTCGACCGCGGGACCAATTTGCGGAAAGTGGTCTCGAAGCCGCAGGCGCTGATCACGACCGGCGCGTGAATCTCCACGCCGTTCACCTTGACACCGTACGCCCTGTGCTTACTACCGCTCTCCGTCACCAGCACGCGGTCAACCTTGGCGTTGCACAGCACCAGCGAATCGTTGTTTGACTCGATGGCGTTGGCTATTGATTCCGCGATTTGAGCCGATCCGCCCACTGGATAGTACCCACCGCCGTCGTAATAGGACATCATCCCCGCGGATACGGGCCACGCGACTTGGCCCGGGGGTAGGTTATAGTCGATCATCTGCCCCGCGGCGAGTGTCGCGATCGCCGCCGGGTCGGTGACGTACTTGGACACGACATCCGTAGCTGTTCTCTCCGCGCCTCTTTCGGCTTTTTTGAACAGAGCCGTCCGGATCGCGGCTAGAGACCAGCCGACGATCGGTAGCGAAGAGACGGGGATGAGCTTACCGGCCATGAGCGCGTCGAGCCCGGGGTTGAACACGGGAAACCTGAACCACTTCATGGACTCGTGCAGAGCCGCGCCGCTGTCGGTGTGCTCGGTGAAGCGTGAGGCGCCGAGTCTGACGTCGGTTACGTACGCGTTTATACCCTCGGTTTCACGCGGGAAAACTTCGCAGAGGCTTTCGATTAACCTGTCCTTCCGCAGTGTCACCACGACACGCTCGGGCTGGGTGTCCACGACCTCGTCGCGCTCATCACCACCCCGTGCTGCACGATCGGCGTTTCCTCCGTCCGTGCGAAGTATCGTCTTCACGCGCTCGTCCCAAGCGGGGTCCTCGCCTTTGTTTTCTTTGAGGATGGTCTTGAGATCGTCCGAGGTGACACCGCCGTCTCCGACCAACGACTTGAGCTCCAGCTCGTCGAGGTAATTCTCGAGGTCATAGTCGTCGTCGTCGTCGAGTACCTCGTCGTCGCAGTCCAGGTCGGCGCTCGTGCCCCAACCGGATGGACCCTTCGTATGCGGAACAGTCTCCGATTTTTGCCGCTTTGACGATGTGCCCGTCTTTTCACCCCCCGGCCTTTCACCCAAGTCAAAGACATCGTACGCGTATCCGTCGGACACATCGCCCATCGCCGCGAACCGCATCGGCGCGTGCCCGGTGCCCGTTATCCTCGATATGAGCCAACGCAGCGTCTGCCCCATGCCGACGTAGTGGATCCCGGTGTCAAAAACGTCGCCGCCGTCGCCAACCTCGTTGAACGCGTGCGTGCATCCGCCGGCTCTGTAGTGCGACTCCAGCACCAGCACCTTTTTATCACCAAACTTGGCGAGCACCGCGGCGCACGCGAGGCCGCCGACGCCGCTGCCGATGACGATGGCGTCGAATCCGTTGGGATCGGCCGAGAGTTTGGCGGCGGCGGCTTTGTCGAGCCGGGGCCACCTTCGACCCGCGTCGGGCTTGAAACGGGAGATGCGGTCCACCGGTGATTTTGAAGGATCGGCGTCGGGATCGAGCGGGCGACCTTCGTCTTCCTTCTTAACCGCCCTGACGATCGTACCGCGGCGGCGTTTCGTCTTCTTTTTACTCGGCACGGCGGGTGAACCGATGGAGGACCCGGGCGCCTCCTCGTCAAAGTCAAATTCATCGTCAAAGTCAAAGTCAAATTCGTCGGGCCAGATGGCGGGCTCCGCCAGCATTAAGATCCCTTGCGCCACGTTCGCCAGGCACCACACGCTCGCGGCTGCGTCGCTCCCGGCGCCGATCAGCCACGTCGCGGTTAAGATGCCCGCGTGCGACGCGCCAGCCTTCTGCGGCGTGACTAATAGCCCGTACGGAAGCGCCATGGCGCCGAGGAACAAAAACCTGAGCGCCAACGGAATCTCGCGGCTTCCCTCGATGACTTCGCCGGTGGCCTTCAGCCTGCACGGCTCGACGGGATCCCACGGCGCGAGGGCTTGGTGGTACACGAGGTCGAGCCCGCCGTACTGCAGGTGGCCCTCGGGGGTCACCGCAGAACAGACACAAGGGTCGTCGATGTTGAACAGGAAGGTGGACCAGCTCTTTGAGAAACTGCAAGTGGACGCGGGCGCCGTCGCCGTCGCGAGAGCGGTGGCGGGCGCGGCGATTCCGCCGCCACCGAACCTCGGCGGCGCGCCCGATCCGGTCTGCGACGACGCGAACCCCACGGAGGCTTCCATCCCCGTCTGCTCGAACAGCGGCGGCGCGCGTGGTGAGGACGGTACCGCCGCGGCGGCGTCAGTCGACGGGCTCTTTCCGAAACACGGCGGTTTCTCCGAGAGAAGCGAGGTCCCCGCCAGTGGGGTCAAAAGGAATATCCCGGCGTAAGCGGCGATGAGCGCGGGCGGCGCGCGCTTCCCCGCGACGACGTGCGCCCCCAGCATCGCCGCCATGGGCTCCAGGCATATGATCGCCAACCCCGCGCGCGTGCTCACCCTGTTCGTCAGGTCGCACCCGCCCAAGCCGGAGCCCAAGCTCGAGTGAGCGTCGTTCCACCACAGGGACGCGTCGACGAGTTGCATGCTGCCGAAGACCCCGAGGAACATGGCGTGCCCGATGGACCGCCTGTCGCCGCGCTTGAGAAGAACGGCGACGGTGGACGCGACGAAGGCGGAGGTGGCGAGGCTGACCTCGAGGGACCAGCACGCGTCGGGTGAGACGACGAGGGGCGGTCGTCCTTTCGGCCGTCGCGTGACGCGGTTGGCGGGTGGGGGGCGGGTGAGGCGGGCGGTGCCGCGGAGGGTCGCGCGCGAGGAGAGGGTCGCGCGCGACGGCGGGAGGGGGACCGCGAGCGACATGATGCGCGTGTGTGCGGATGTGTGGGCGTGGGTTCTCTCGGAGATAGGGTTCTTTGGCGGCTCCTCCGAGGGGCGGTTTTAACGAATTTAAGTGAAGTGTCCGAGAAAGCCCCGACCCGCACACTCTCGCCCTCGCAGACGACCATGGAGCTTCGAAGCGGCAATCGTAAGATCGATGAGTACCAACCGAGCTTCGATCCGCACTTGGATATCGCGACCGTGGTCTTCTCGCACGTCGAGTGCGTCAGGACCCGCCACAACCTCGCTCAGGTGAGCAAGTTGTGGAGGGACGCCTCCAAGACAGCGGCGGCTTACCCTCTCAGGTTCGACTTCGACGCGTTCGGCTGGGGAGCGTATCACCCTTGGACGCTGAGTACTCGTGTCACAGGCCTGCTGGACAACGACGAAGCTCTGTCTCTGCCCTACGAAAGAGTCGTTAGACTTCTTGGTGAAACTGCGAACTCCGTGAGCTACTTCGCTGCTATGCGGGGGAGTGTAAGACTGCTGAAGTGGACGCAAGAATACTACGGTACTTGGAGTTCGACCGGTGAGTACCCAATTAGTCATAACCTTCTCAATGGTACAACCGAGTGTCAGCACGCAGCCTTTCATGGGCACTTGCCCGCTCTCAAGTACTTGCACGAGAACGGGTGCCCTTGGGACTTGTTTACGTGCTCTTCCGCCGCCCAAGAAAAACACTGGGACTGCCTGCAGTACGCGGTGGACAACAAATGCGAAATGTGGGAGGAATACGCCAACAGATACGCGGAACACCTCCGCTGAATCGCAAATGTGAAGAGCAAGTAATACTTCTTCTTGCAAGTGTTCTAAAGTGAGTCTAAGTGTGTAATATGCGATCAAAAATACGATCAAAAATAATTGTTGTCGGCGTCTCACACGGCGGTGATTTCGAACCACTGCCTCAAGAGGTCCGAGATGACCGACGGCAGCCTGTTGATGTCCTGCACCAGGGTATAGTACGGGAACGGGAACGTGTCCATGTACTTCTGGAACACCGGCTTACCCGACGCGAACGTCACGCTCTGCATGTCGAGCACCGAAGTCTCCGGGTTGTCGAGGACGATGAAAGCGACGAGCAACCCGCGCCGCGATCCCATCTCGCGCATCTGCCGCCTCAGCGCCTCCTTCTCGTGGAACCTGCCGTCGGCGATGATCAGGCAGAGCTGCTGGAGCTGCTCGGACCCGCCGCGGATGTTCTCGCGCGCGGCGCCGAGCTGCGCGTCCAGGTATCGAAGCAAGTTGACCATCGGGGTATCCGCAAGGGTGTTGTCCTCGGAAAACGTAAACTGCGACACCAGCGCGGGTCCGCCCTGGTCGGTGAACGGCGCTCCGAGGGGATGCAGCGTGCGCACCGCGTCGTGGGCGTGTGCGTTAGGTCCATCGCCGTCGCCGGTACCACCGCCCGCGGCTCCAAAGCCGACCACGCCAATCTCTCCAACCTCGAGCCGAGCCATCGCCCTCGCGAGCAGCACCATGGACTCGAGCGCGAGGTGCCCGCATCGGTTCTCAGCCATCGACTTTGAATCGTCGATGGCGAGCACCACCTGGTACTTTCGCTGGGACGGCCTGGACCGCCTTAACCAGATCTTATCCTTCCTAAAGTCGGACGCGATGTACGGGATGATCTTGCGCATGTTCAGGCGCTTGCCGGTGCGGAAGTCGCCCTGCAGCCGCGACGCGAGCGTGGGCTCGAGGATCAGCCGGAGCTGCTCAGCCAGTTCGCCGGAGAGCGCGCCGGTGAGTAACTCGAGCCTGCGCCAGAGCTCCTGCGCCTTGGCGGCGTGCCCCGCGCCAGACGCGGTTCGCTCGCGGTACTCCGCGAGGGACGCGGCGGCGGCGGCGCGCGCGGACTCAACCTCATCCGCGGTGAGCTCGTGCGAAACGTCAGGCGGGTCATCGTCCTCGCCATCCTCCAGAGAGGCATCCTCGAGCATCTTGAGCGCGACGATGGTGTCCTCGCCCAGGTCCGCGCGGCCACCCGGGACGACTTCCTCCTCGCCGCCGTCGCCGTCACCGTCACCGTCGTCGTCCTCGTCGAGCGCGCCGGCGTCGCCGCCGGCGCCGCCCGCCTTGGACTTTTTATCCCGGGGCTTGGGCTTTGACTCGTCGGTGTTGGCACCCTTCTTCCGGGCCTTCGCCGCGCCGCGCTCCTCCGCGGTCTTACCCTTGTTCGGGTCCTCGACGTCCTCGTCACCCTCCGCGTTGCCTTCGCCGTCGCCCGCCTGGTCGGCGTCGCCGTCGCGGCCCTGCCCACCCTCGGTTCCCTCGGGCGGCTCAATCTCCATGGCGTCGTCGACGGCGCGAATCGTGCCGAGATCGGGCGCGAGCTGCTCGGGTTCCTCCGGGATGGGACGCTGCTCCGAGTCCGGCTCATCCGACCCGGCGTTATCCGCGCGGTCCAAGCCTTGCGCGGCAGCCTGCGCGGCCTGCTCCTTGGTGGCGCCCGCGAGCGCCTGGGTCCCGGCGTCCTTGTCGCCCTCGCCGGCTCCCTCCTCGTCGCCGCCGCCGCCGCCGCCCGCGTCGGGGGCGTCCTGCTCAAACTCGTACTCGTTGAACTTGCCCTCGGCGTCGGGGTCGAGCTCGCCGGTTTGCGCGTCGCGGTTCACGGACTCGCCGACGACGGAGAGCCGCTCGCGCCAGCTCTTCAGGGCGTCGCCCAGGGACCTGTGCGGGTTGGTGGCGTCGGGAGCGCCTGGCCCTTCGTTCGGCTTTGGCGGCGGGGGAGGCGCGCCGCCGCCGGGGGGCTGAGCGCCCGCGGCGACGGGCGCGATGGCACCCTCGCCCGCGGCGGACGCGGCCGCGCCGCCGCCGCCTCCGCCGCCGCCGCCGCCCGGTGTCTCCAGCGCCTGCTGAGCCGTGTCGTCGACGTCCGGTGCCCCGTCTTCCTCGGCGCCGGCTTCGTCGTACCGAGGCGCGGGGGGAGCCTGTTTGGTGTCAGGCTTGGTCTCGTTGGCGCCGTCGCCCTCGGCTCCAGCGCCCGCGTCGCCGCCGTCCTCGCCGGGGCGCGCCTTGGGCTGGTCCTCGCCGTCCTCGTCGTCGACGCCGCCGCCGGCACCGGCTCCGTCGGGACCCGCTTGGACGTCGACGTCGTCGTCGCCGGCGCCGGGCTCGTCGGGAGCGGCGCCGCCCGCGTCCTCGTCATCCTCGTCACCCTCCTTCTCCTCTGTGTCGTCCTCGTTCTCCTCGCCGTCGTCGCCGAGAACCTCCTCGAGGTTACCGCCGTCGCCCTGGTCGTCCATGTCGGCGTCGGCCCCGTCGCCCTCGCCCTCCTCGCCCTGCTTGTCGTCCTCGGGGAAGTCGACTTTTTCGCTCTCGGGCGCGGCGCCCTCGTCGTCGTCGTCGCCGCCGTCCTCGCCGCCGGCGCCTTCATCCTCGCCGTCGAGGTTGATGTCATCCGGGAGCTCCATCTCGTCGTCCTCGTCGCCGCCCTCGGGTTCCTCAGGACCCTTGGGGACGATCCCGGTCTCCTCGATCTCTTCCTGGTTGACGCCGTCGTTTTCATCCTTGGGGCCGTCGTCGGCTGCTTCGTCCTCGTCGTCACCGGCGCCGCCGCCCTCGTCCTCGTTCTTGTCCTTGTTGTCCTTGTCGGGCTCATCCTGGCCCTCATCTTTTTTGTCCTTTTTCTCATCCTTTCCGGCGTCCGTCTCGTCGGCGGCGCGGGTCTCGGTCTCCTGGTTGTCGTCTTGCTTCACCGTGGATCCCTTGTCGTACTTTTCCTGACCCTGCTCCTTGCCGTCTTCGCCGTCCTCGTCCTCCTCCTTCTCGTCCTCCTCGTCCCACATCTTCTGGTCGATGACCTCGGCGTTCTCGTCGTCGGCGTCGCCCATCTCCTTGTCGATGTCGTCGCCGTTGTTGTCCTCCTCGTTGTCGTCGTCGTCCTCCTCCTCGTCGCCGTCGGAGAGGTCCTTGGCGTCAGCCTCGAAATCGTTCTGCATCTCGATCCCCTTGGACTTTTCCTTCTGGTCGCCGTCGGGACCCTTGCCCTCGTCCTCCTCCTGCTTCTCCATATCCTCCATGCCCATGATCTGCTCCTCGTCCTCGATCTCGTCGCTGACGTCCTTCTTACCCTGGCCCTCGCCCATGCCGGTGCCGCCCTGGTCGTCCATGAGCTTGCCGCCGTCCTCGCCGTCCTCGCCACCTTCGCCGTCCTCGCCGGCGTCGCAAAAACCCTCGGCGCAGATACCCACGACGAGCGACGACATCACAGCCTCGAGCTTGGCGCTGGACCGGTGGAAGCGGAGGTACTCGGCGAGCGCGCGCCGGACCGCCTCGCGGATCAGCGCGAGCACGGGCGCGAGCTGCGCGACGCGAGCCGCGGCAATCGCCGCGGCGGCGGAGGCGTCCTCGGCGTCGGCGGGGGCGGATGCGGCGGCGGCGTCGATGACATCCGCGAGGGACGCGGATACGTCGGCGAGGTGGTGCTCGAGACGGGCGAGCCGCCTGGTTCCCATCGCGCCGGAGAGGGCCTCCTCAGTGTAGGTCATGGTGGGCAATTCTTCCTCCTCCTCCTCATCGTCGCCGGCGTCCATGCGTTCGTCGTTTTTCGGTGGACCGTCCGCGGCGGCTTTGACGTTTTGAGCCCACACCAGCGCGGCCGAGGTGGCCGCCTCCACCGACTCGGACAGCCTCGTCGTAGCCTCCGCGACGCGCGACTGCACGTTCGCCGCCGCGTTAATCTTGGCGTCGACGAGCGTAGCCGGGTCGGCGGCGTCGGCTGAAGCCGAAACTGAAGCGCCACCCGCGTAGGCGTCGGCGGATCCAACCGCATCGAGCAGGAGCTCGCGAAGCGGCTCCCACCCGGGTAGCGGCGCGGCTCCCTCGATGACCGCGGGGGCGTTCGCGGACGCGGTCTCGGCGGCTTCGAATGCGCCCTCGACCTTCGCGGACATGGCTCGAAGTTCGTCAAAGTTGACGGCGAGGGCGTTCGCGACGTCAGTCGACACGAGCGGGGGCGCGGTCCAGGACCCGTCCCCAGCGTCGTCCTCCTCGTCAATCTGGGTCGATTCCATCGCGGGAATGAGAAACGAATCCAGGCGTCCGCGAGCCGCCACCGCGGACGCACCGATCGACACCAGCGTCATCGCCGAAGCCGCCGGAGACGCGCCGCCCGGTTTAAGCAGCGGCGTGGACTCAGCCGCGCTCACAGCCTTGTGCACCAGCCTCGCGGCGGTGACCGACTCGCAAATCGCGTCGAGCGCGCGCCTCTGACTCAGGAGCCAGCGTCTGGTCCGCTCCTGCGGGGGAGGGGCCGTGTGGCCGCCGAGCGAGCGAAGCGCGTCGAGGGCGTCGGTGAGCGAAGATACGCCCCGCTCGACCCGAGCCGCCGCCGCCACGTTCCTTCGCTGCCTTCGCAGGATGTGGAGTAAGTGCTCCACGGATCCGCACGCGACGTCCACCTCGCGCGAGCTCAGGTCGGAGTGCGCGGCGCCGCGTACGGTCCTCAGCCGCTGCACGCGGGCCATGGACCTGTAGTAGTAGGCGTCGGCGGCGTCGAAAGCCTCCTTGGCCGCCGCTCCCAGCGAGTCGAGGCAATGCGGCCTAGGCAATGGCGCCTCGCGGAACCACGCGCTCGGCGAGCGCTCCGCGTCCGGCACGTATTTCCTCGCGGATTGGATACCGAACCGGGGCAGCGCGCGAAGAAGGTCGGTCAACGCCTTCTTCTTCACCGCTTTCTTCGCCGTCTTGTCGTCTCTCAGCGCCGTCGCCCTCGCGGCGACGGCGGATGCGAGCTCGTCCACGTCGTTCGCGCCGTGTTGCCCCGCAACCTCCGTCGAGTCCGTCGGGGGCGCGCCCGCGAGTGACGCGCCGAGAACCTGGCCGAGCCTCTTGGCGAGCCCGGGGAGCCGGGACTGGTAGAGGGACTCGTCGCGAAGCCTGAGGGGTTCACACATGGCGACGGCTGACGAGCCCGCGGCGAGCGAGTTGGACGCGGTGTCAATCGCGTTCGCAGCCTCCGAGGCGTTCGCGGTGACGGAGGCGCTGAGATCGAGCCACGATTGCCTGGCGTCGGTTCTCGCCTCCTGCCTCAGCCGCTCGGCGGCGGCGTCGGCAGCATCCGACGCCTTCTCTGCGGCTTCCCTGATGGCCTTTGCGCGGGCAACCTCCCGCTCGCGTTGGTACTCCTTCTCAGTTTCCTCCTCGTCAACCTCGCGCTTAGCGCGCTCCTCGATGGTCTCGTTTTTGTAAAGCCCAGCGGAGGAAGCCTTGTGCTTCTCGCGCGCGTCACTCGCGGCTTTGTTTTTAGCCTCGATGGCTTTGTTTTTAACTTCCTTTGCGGTTTGCGCCGCCGTCGCGAGGGCGGCGGCAACCTCCGCCGCGCCGCGCTCCGAGGGTAGGTCGGGAAGACCAACCTTACCGTTCGTCGCTTGCAGCACGGGCAGCACGAGCGCGTTGAGGGAGACGTCGAAGGCTCGCACGAACTTGTGGAGTGAGCGCTGGTTAGCCTCACCCTGAGTCTTCATGGCGTGGTAGCCTCTGTCCTCCCACTTGGCGAGCTTGGCGTGTTCCCTGAGCTTCTGCGCGCATGGTGCGCGCGCAGCCTCAACCTGCCTGGCCACCGCGGGGAGGAACTGGACGTAATACCTCCACGTGTTGTAGAGCACGTTGGACAGCGCACCTTCCCTCGCGCCGCCGGCGTTATTTTCTGGATTTATAGACTGGATCGACACGCGCTCCACGGCCAAGTCGGCGTGGAACTGCCACAACAGATCCAGCCTCGCGCGGAACTCGCCGATGGTCGAGCCCTGGACGTACTCCTCGAGCGCGAGGGTCACCTGGCGGAGGCCCTCGGCTTCTTCCTCGGTGAGCCCGCGCGCGTCGAGCTCGGATGGGCCGTCTAAATCGTGTTTGTCGGAATAGTCCCGGGCTGACTTTTTCTTGTGCGCCGGGGGTCGGAGGAGGCGGTGAAGCGCGAACCACGTGCGGTGCGCCCTCTGCGCGTGACGCTCCGCCGCCCTCGCGAGCAGCCTCGGCCACGTCCTGAGCTCTCTCTGACGCCAACGCAGCGCCAGCTTGGCGCAGACGGTCAGCTCCTCCGCGAGGGACACGTGCGACGCCGCGCCCTCCTCCCAGGTTTGCGCCCTCGCCAATAAGAGCTCCAAGCCCGTCAGCGCCTCTTTCAGCGGCGACAGCAGCGGGAGCGCCAGGACGCGGTCGCAAATCTCGGCGAGCTGCTCCAGCAGAGGGTGCTCGGGCCACTCCTCGAGGAGGGTGGTGAGCCTCCGACGCACCGCCGCGACGGGCGCCACGACCAGGTACATCTCACCCGCGCAGCCCCCTTCGTTGAGATCGGCGCCGAGAGCGTCAGCCGCCTTGTCCGCCTCGGGATCGTGCGCCTCAGCCTCGGACCCGGCTGCCAGCTCAGCGCCCGCCGCGAGCTTACCGTCGTCAAGATCCGGCTTGACCGACTTACCCACGCGGTGGATCATGGGCTGGTCGACGGGTAAAGCCGCGCGGTTAACGCACGCGTGCTCGAGCGACGCGCGGAGGAGGTGGCCGGTGGCCGCGGCTTCATCCACCGCCGCCGGAACGTTGACCAGACCCGCGGCTCGCGCAATCTTGGTACCGACGTCGTAGGACCTGACGAAGGTGACCGCGCGGACAGCCTCGTCGGGCGTGAGGACGCGGCCGTAGCGCGCGGGGGTCGGGGGCGCGCCGTGTGCGGCCCACCACCCGCTCGGGTCCTTCGCGGCGGCGGCGGCTCCGACTGGGTCATCCGAGGCTCTCGGCGGGGGAGGCGGCGGGGGCGGGCCGCGAAGCCCACCGAGCACCCTGCGATGCACGGCGACGACTTCTTCCAGTAAGTCACCCTCGAGGAGACCGGCGATCTTGGCGGCGGCGATGGAGGCTCTCTCCTCGTCCGTCCGCTCCTCGTCGTCGGATTCGGATTCGGAATCATTCTTTTGCTCGCCATCCGTCCTGGGTCCGCCCTCCTCGCCCTCGTCGTCACCAAGCTCCATGACGGCGTCGGGCGCCCGCTGCAGGTCCTCGAACATCGCGCCGTGGTCGCCGAACGCGCGCCTGAACGCCTCCTCCTCGGTCTTTTCGTCGTCACCCTCCAACGTCTCAGCCGCCGTGGGCGGTTTGGTGCGGGAGCGGAACAGCTCCGCCGCTTCGCGCTCAGCCTCAGCCTCCGCGTCCCTCGCGTGCGCCCATAGCGAGGACAGCGACGCAAACACGTCGCAACACCCGCGCCATGACTCCACAGACAAAGCTCCGGACGTCGCCGCCTCCTCGGCGGCGGCGGCGAGCGCGGCGCGCAAGGTTTCGACGCGTAACTGCGCCGCGGACCGCGCGATTTGCTTCCTAGACTCGGCGTCGCCGCCGCCGCGTCGAGCCTCCGCGTCGCGCGTCGCGGCGACGGACTCGATCACGCTCAGCGCCCGTTGCGTCGTGGGGGACGCGAGCAACGCCGCGGCACTGCCCCCGCCGACCCGCGACAGCGGCGGGAACGCGAAAAGGTGGGCAGCGGCGGCGGCGGCGGCGGCGTCTGCGACGGCGGGGGAAACTTTACCCCTCGCCGCCGCCGCCTTGGCCCCGTCGCTCGCGGCGTCGGGCGCGGCGGACACGAGCAGCGAGAAGCCTCGCCGGAGCTCCAGCGCGGCGAGCTGCAGGGGCTCGGTGGCATCGCGGTACCCCGGGAATGATACGTCGAGGCGACCGCCCCACGGACCCGCCGCGTCGAGCCACGCGACAGCCTCCGCCCGAGCCTTGGCAACTCTCGCGTGTTGCGACTCTCCACCCGCGTCGGAACCGGCCAACGCATGAACGATGCCGGTGACGCGCTCGACGGACGCGAGCTGTTCCCTGAACCTGACAGCCTCTGCGAGCATCGGGGTCCACAGCGGCGGGTCCGGCCTAGGCACCACGCTCCGCGCGAGCTCGGCGGATTCGGCGGCGAGTGACTCCGCCTCGGTTTCAGCGGCTTGAACGGCGGCGTCGGGCGGGGGCGTCGCGGCGGCGGCGCGTCTCTGCCACGCGAGGGTCGACAGCGCAGGCGTCGTCTCTTGCGAGAGCTTGGCGTCGGCGCGTTCCAGCTTGGCGCGAGTCGCCGCGGCCGGGTCGGGGGTCCCCTCGGGCAGGAGCAGGTGGAGACGAAGCAGACCGAGGAGTGCCCACGCGGCACCCCGTCCGGCTCGATCAGCCACGGCGTCAACCGCGTGTCTCACCGACGATTCCACCGATCCAAACGCGTCGATAGCCCTGGACTCGATGACGTCACCCGAGCGCATGGAGCCCGCGATGATAGCCTCGACCAGCGGGCCGACGACGGGCGCCATGAGCGCCGTGAGAGGTCCGTGGTCCACGGCGGATGCGGCGTTTGAGAGCGCCTCTCGAAGCGCCGCGGCTTCCCCCGCCGACCGCGCCGTCCGAGCATCCGTAGACGCCCACGCCGTCAGGTTCGCGAGCGCGGCGGCGAGCTCGGGCCTCCTGTCGACGGGCGCGGCGGACGCGTGCGCGGCGAGAGCCTGCGCGGTGAGTGAACCCAACGCGGACCACTCCTGCGCGATTCGCTTCGAGTGCGACCCGTCCGTTCTCAGCCGGAGCGCCCGCGCCGCGAGCCTCAACTGAAGCGCCCGCGCCGGTCTGCACACCACGCCGTCCATACCACCGTGCGTCGCGACGAGCGCGGTGGCGAGAAACGTGGCGGTAGCGCGCTCGGCGCGCACGGGCCCATAGGCGGCGCTCCAGCACGTCGCCGCGTGCGTCATCGTTCGATCCAACCGCGTGTTCAAATCGTGTTCAAACCGTTTCGTTCGCATCTTGGGCACGTGCGCGGGTGGGACGTCGTGAAGGACGCCGCCCCAGCCCGAGCCGTGCCACGATCGCCACATCGCGTGCGCGAGCGACGGAAGCGACGACGCGAGTTTGTCACCCTCGGAAGAGTCAGTGCCCGTGTCTGAACCCGCGTCAATTGATGAACCCGCGAGCCAGAGCAGGTGACGGTGCGCCACGAAATCGGCGGGGTCGCGGGGCGCGGATGCCAGCCCAAACGCTAACCCCCTCGCGGCGGCGCCAAGCTCCTCACCCGTGAGCGCGTGGTCCAACGCCTTGGAATGTCGATCGGAATCGACGTGTGCGAGCGACACACGCGCGAGACGCGCGGACATCGCCTCGAGCAGCGAAACCTGCGACGCGAGCGAGTGCAGCTCCAGCAGCGGCAGCAACGACTCGTGCGCGATTCGGCACTTTGCGTACTTTTGGCTCCACACCGGGAAGCCGAGCGGGGCGGGCGGTTTCTGGCCGCCCGCGCCGTTGACCCCTTCGAACACGTCAGCCGACCTTAAGAGCTCCGCGGAGTTCATGTCGTACTCGCGCGGGGCGGGTGGTGCGACGGCGGCGTCCGTTTGTTCGACGGTATCGATAGCCATCGCGTTCTCGTCGTCGCCGTTTCCAACGAGCGGAGCCTGTGAGTGCGCCTTCGGGGCAGTCGCCGCCGCCGCGAGCTTGGAACACTCGTCCGCGATCTGTGCCGGTATCGTGGCCGCCTCGGTCTCGAGGAACGCGGCGGCGTCGGTATCTTCTTCGGCGCCGCTCCGTACCCCGCCGCCGACGTGGGTCCACGCGAAAAAGCAGAGACCCTCGAGGGCGGCGGATCTGAGACCGGCGCCGCCGCCCGAGCCGACGGCTGCGGATGCCGCGAGCGTCGCGCGCTCAATCGTCGCCGATACGGCCCTCGCCGCGTCGTGATCTTCGCCCTCGCGCGCGGCGACGGCGGCGGCGACGGCGGCGACGTCGCTCCCCGACGCGCCCGCGGGTCGAAGCGCGGCGCACAGAAACCTGACTCGCTCCTCCGCTCGACGCAACGCCTCCGTCCTGGGCACCAGCGGGTGACCACCCGCGCGCCACAGCAGCGCGGGAGGTGCGCCGTCGCCGGGCGGGATACCAAGCGCCACGTTCATGCGACCGGACGCATGCTGCCACGCCTCCCACGCGCGCGCGGGTGTCTCGGCGGCGGCGTTGGCCGCGACGGAGTGGGGAACGCTCAGGTTGCCGGCGTCAGCCGACGCCGCCGTCGACGCCGACTCCGCCGCAGCCTCGCGGAGCAGCGAATAAGCCACGGCGAGCCTCTCGACCGCGGCGCCATCGGGCGGGATACCGTCGGATCCGTGCCGCAGCTTCGACGCGGGAGTGGAGGCGGCGAAAGACTCGAGGCGGAGCCTCCAATCCTGAGCCGCCGCCATCGCCGCCGTCGCCGTCTGAATCTCGAAAGAGTCTTCGTTTCTCGCGAGCGCCGCGCACAGGGCGCTCAAAACCGCTCGTTCCAGACCGTCCGCGGAGGACAGTGTCGTCGCGAGGGCGTCCACGGCGGGGTGAACCCTGTCGCCGCGTCCCCTCTCGCCGGGGTTGGCGCGGCGCCACGTGGCGAGCTGTAATAGGGTGCCAGAGTTGGACCCGCTTGACCTGGTCGCGTGGGGGTCGACGCGAGCGGCGGCTACGGCGCCGCGAAAGGCGAGCGCGCGAAGCTTCGCCGCGGTCGTCGACCGTGAACCCTGTTTAAGGCTGTCGAGGACGCTGATGGGGTGTCCCGCGAGTGCATCGGACGCCTCGGCGAGCGCGGTGAGCTCGTTCGACGCTCCCAAGCTGCTCTCGTCGGGGGGAAGAGGAAGACTTCCCTCGGCGCCGACGACTCCGGCGAACCTCGCGGCTAAACGACGGAGCCAAGCGGCCACATCGCCCAGCTCGCGCGGCGTCAGACCGGTCGCGGCGCCCTCTCCGAACGCCGCGCCGGTGACGAGCGCGGCACCCGCGGCGCGCAGACCCCTGGCCAGATCCATCAGCGATGAGCCATCCTCGTCCGAATTTTCGGCAAAAGAATCCGTCGTCGCGGCGATGGCCATTCGGGCTCGGAGCGCGCCGATTGGAAGCGCCGCCGCCGCGAGCGCGGGAGCGGACCTGTACACGCGCGCGTCACCGTTCGCGTCGACGATCAGTTCCCTGCCATGAAGTGCGGCGGCGGATGATTCGACGAGCGCACCCGCGCGATCGATCCGCGCCACCTCGCACCCGGCGGAGGACGCCAGAGACCTCGCCGCCGCGGGCGACGCCGGCCACCCGAGCGGCTCCACGAGCGCACCCGCGTACCCCAAAGATGAATTCTCGCGAAGCGCTTCCAGGTACGGCACGCACCCGGATCGAAACGCCACCGCCGCGGCGTCGCGCGCCGCGTCGGAAGCCTCACCCCTCGCGTACACGTGGTCCCAAGCCGCCGCCAACGCGGCGCCGGCGCCGGCGCCGCGAGCGAGCAGCTCACCCACCAGCGCGGCCCATCGCGCAGCCTCCCTCGCGGTGTGCTGCGCCGCCGATGAAGCGGCGACAGCCTTGGCGGCGACGTCGTCGTCGTCGGTGGGTACCGGTGGGTCGACGAGGGCACGGTGCGCGGCGGTCATGGCGGCGCGGATGGGACCCGGCGGGACGCCGGCAGCCGCGAGCACGGCGGCTAGGTCGCACTCCACCGTGTGACGCTCGGGGGGCATGACCAGGGGCGCGGGCAGTGTGAGATCCTCCGGTCCTCCGGTAACGTCGGGGACGGATGCTGTTTCAGGTAACGCTCGTAACGCCTTTGCGTTCTCGGGCGGCATGAGGAAAACCTCCACGCCGCGGTTGCGCATCGCGCGGCTCACCTCGCCCCGCCTCGGGTCCAACGCCAGAAACAGCCTAAACCCCGGGTGCGCGGTGATGACCCTCGGCACACCGTCCCTCATGCCGCACTCGCTCACCAGCAACGACCCGCCAATCTCGAGCAGCGGGTTGAGCCTGTCGAGCACGGTGGGTGAGCACAGGTTCGCGTTGTCGAGTAAGACCCACTCGCCGCGAACGGCAGCCTTGAGAAGCACGCCGTCGACCCACTCAAAGCGCCCCGCCGCCGGGCTCACGCCGCCCCACGCCTCGGGGCCGAGATCAGCGACACGCGCGTGTAGAGACGACGCGAGTGACTCGTCACCGAGTGACTCGCCGTCGACGTCCATGTGTACATCCGGGTCCGACTCGGCCGTTTCGGATTGAACGAGGTCGAGGGCGTCGATGGCTTTAACGAGCGCAGCCTTGGCCGCGTCAGCCTCCTCCGCGCCGGCACCCTCCGCGGACGTCTCGCACGCGGCTCGGTACGCGCTCCACGCGGACCACGCAGCCTCGATAGTAACGGCCAAAACGCCCGATTGGATACGAAGAGCCTTCGCCGTCGCCCACCTGAGCGCCGCGTACGCGTCCTCCTCGAGCGCCGCCCTGTCCCGGCTCGGCTCCTTCTGCTCGAACGAACCGAGAAGCTCGCTGGTGTCCGTGGCGGCGGTGAGCGCCACCTGTCGCAGGGTCCTGCCCGCGAGCGTGGCGAGCGTCTGCACGAGGCTGGTCTTACCGGACGCCGCGGGACCCGCGACGATCGTCATCCAACCCTCCGCGCAGCAGTGCGCCGCAGCCTCCAACGCCGGCAGCTGGCCCCGCAAAAGACCCAAGGAGTCGTGGTCGCCCGCGCCCACGGACTTTGCGTTCGATGCACCCAAAGGGAAGCACGCGTCGCCCACGTGCAGGTCACCGTCGCGCAAGGACACCGCGGGCGGTGGCCTGACACGGGGCGACCGACCGAACGACCCTGCGAAGAGCTCGACGCACTCGACGCGATCACCCGCTGTTCGTAGCCTCTGCGAGAAGAGAGTCTCAAACGTGGCATCAACCGCGCGGTCAAAGTCCCCGTGGTGCATTGTCGCAGCTTTACCCGCGAGGTCGCACCATCGGAGTAAGTCTCGCAGGTTAAACTCCCACGGCGCGCCCGCCCTGGCGAAGGTCCCGCCCACCGTCTTGGAAGCGTCGGCGAGCGAGCCGACGAAATGGACCATTCGCTCGATGACATCCGTCGGCACAGCCGGGTAGAGCGCGGCCGTGATGTGGACGAGATCGGACCGCTCCATAGGTTCCACGTGCACGCGGGTGAAACGGTTGAGGAACGACTTTGGCAGGCCCTTGCGACCGCCGCCCTCCTGCACCGGGTTCTGAGCCGCAAACACCCTAAACGTGGGCGGGCATCGAAACGTCTCGCCGAGCTCGGGCACGAAAACCTCCGCGCGGTGATCCAGTGCCGCGTTCAAACCCTCGAGCACGGGCTGCGGCGCGAGGTTGAGCTCATCGAGAAGAACCCAGTCGCCGTTCTTGAGCGCCGCGAGGAAGGCGCCGTCGGCCCATCGGAACTCGCCCGCCGCGCCGCCATCCGCGGGCAGGTCGGCTCCGAGGAGGTCCATCATGTCCGTCTGCTCGCTGAGGTTGATGCGGACCAGGTTATGGCCCGCAGCTTTCGCCAGCGCGGATATCAGGCTGGTCTTACCCACGCCCGGTGAACCCTCGAGGAGGATCGGCTTCGGGAGCTGCATCGCTCGAAGAACCCTCGCGGCGTTGCGGCGGGTGGACGGGGCGGAGAGCTCAAAGCCCATCGTCTCGGGCGGCGGCGCCGGGCCGCGGGGGATGGCGAAAGGCGCGATGCCGAAGATGCCGTCGCGGTCGATGAACGCGCCATCGCCGGTGGCTGCGGTGAGGTGGTCACCTCCGGGGTTAGCGGCAGCCTCGATCGCCGCGTGCGCCTGTCGCGGGGGAATTGTTAAAGTCAGCGATTGGGTCGGGTCGGCGAGCGGGTCTGGCGCGCTGGTTTGTTTCCTCTCTCTCTCTTCATCTCCCTTGAAGTGGGTCCCTCGGAAGCTCAGGTCGTAGATGTTGTTCTCTGAACATGTTTTGTTTCTGAAACTTACCAGGTTACGAAGAAGCCTCATCGCTTCGTCGGAACCCGGGAGATGAGGAGAGAGCGGCGCGGAAAACTGGAAAAAGAACCGGAAAAAAAAAAGAATCAGACGGAGAGAGAGGCTGTACCTCGGGTGGAAGCTCGTCTCTCAAGAACTGCTTGCACTGCTCGGCGAGTCCCTTGGCCATCTCCTCCGGTAGACCCAGACCGAGGCCCAGGCCGTCGAGGAGGGTGAGATACGCGCCGTGCGCGAACGCCTCGGCGGGTGCCAACCGGCGGTTACACCCGCTCGCGGCGGATCCCGTCCCCGCCGCAGCCGCCCTCACAAACTGCGCCCACGCGACCAAATCGCGCGTCAACAGCGCGGCTCGCGCGGCACCCCGCCCCGCAATCTCGCGGTAAAACTCCCAGAACCTCGCGAGGTGACCCGCGAACGGCTTGAGCTCCGGCTCGGGGATTCGGCGCGCGCAAATCTGTTCCATCTCAGCCGCGTCGCCCGTGGCTCCGACCCAAATTTCGTTGAAACGGTTTCGAAGCGCAGGGGAGAGCTCCTTCTTGCCAAAGTCGCCTCCCGGGTTCATCGTCGCGAGCAGCAGAAAGTTCGGGTGCGCCACGAGTTCTTCCACCTCGCTCCCGCCCTTCTCGGGCAAGGTAAGGGTTCGACCGGGCTCGAGCACCGAGTTGAGACGCTCGAGCACGGAATCCTCCGCCAGCGAGAGCTCGTCCACCAGCAGGATGTCGCCGTCGCGCATAGCCTTGATGAGGGGACCATCCTCCCACGCAAACGGAGCCGCGGCCTTCTTGTCGACGATCCCACCCTCCGCGTCGTCGTCGTCGTTGTCGTCAGTCTCCGCGCCGGTGGGACGCGTGGGCCGGAACCCGCCGAGGAAATCACCAGTCTCCGTGTGCTGGTGGCAGTTTAGGATCCGGAGCTTTTGCCCGCGGAGCAGCGCGAGGAGCTGGCACACCGAGGTCTTCCCGCAGCCAGTCTCGCCGACCAAGAGCGCGGGCTCCTTGTGGTTCATGCACGCCTCGACGAGCGAGAACAGCCGACACATCGCGGGGGTCCACGCCATAGCCTCGGACAGCTGCGCGGCGTCGGTGGCGTCCTGCTTGGCGGATCTCGCGTCAGCGGCGGCGGCTGCGTTTGACGCGGATTTTTCAGCCGCCTCGGCTCTCTTCGCCGCCTCCGCCGCCGCCTCGTCGAGCCTCGTCTTCAGCGCGGCTTCCTCCGCGGCGGCGTACATGTTCTCGTCGAGCAAAGGCGGCGTCTTGAGCACCTTGGCGAGCACGGTCCTCATGGCGTCTCGCTCCTCGTCGGATCTGAGCCTCTCGCCCAAAACGCGGAAACCGTCGGCGGCGAGCTCCTCGTAGCCGTTGCTCTGCCTATTTGCCCACCTGAACAAATCACGCGCGGTGATGAACCCATCCTTACCGGCGAACGCCCTGGACGCCTGCCTGCGTCGCTGCAGCTCGCGCATGACCTCAACGAGCTTGGTGCAGTAGCTGGGCGCGACCGCGCATCGCTTGTTGAGAATAATCTTGAGCTCCTCGTCGGGGATGTCGCCCACGTGAATCTCCATGAAACGGTTTCGAAACGCCTTCGACAACACCTTTCGGCCGCCGTACGTGGCGCCGGGAGGGTTCTGTGTGGCGAAGAGCATGAAATGCGGATGCGGGGTGATCGTCTCTTGCAGCTCGGGCACGAAGAGCTCGCGGTTGTCGTCCAAGAGTCGGTTGAGCGCCTCGAGGACGTCAGACGGCGCAAGGTTGAGCTCGTCGAGGACGATCCAGTAGCCCCTTCGCACAGCCTGGACCAAGGCACCCTCCTGAAACGACAGATTACCTGTTGGAGATGATGCGAGTGTCAGCAGTGCGCGGTGTTGTGTATCGAAAGGGAGGAAAGCATCTGTCGTGTTTGAATCAAAACCGCAAAAACGGGTATTAAATCGAGGAATGTCCTCCCCGGCCCGGGAAGCGACACTGGCGAGACGCCGGCGGTCGCGAACACTTGCCGTGCCGGGGTGTATCTGATTTCGGCTACCTTCCAGCTCGTGTGCGCCCACGGTATTGGGGTGCATGAGTAACGAACAGCAGCCTTACGAAGACGGGCTTTACGGGCGAAACAAAAACCAAACCAAAACCGAAACCGAAACTGAAACGAAACGAAACGCGACGCACCGTTTGCGTCTGTGACGTAAGACCCGAGGTACTCCTGCAGGTCGGTGTGCTCGTGGTTGTTGATGCGCATGAACCTGTGACCCGTCCGTTGAGCCAGGTACTCCACCAAGCTCGTCTTACCGCTCGACGTGGGACCCTGCAGTAAGATCGGGTGGCGGCGGAGCAGCGCGGCGCGGGCCAAAGACGAGAGGTGCGTCTTGACACCCGGCGTGACGACGTATCTGCCCGACGCCTCCGGGTCCTCGCGCTGCAAACTCCCGCCCTCGACCCAGTACTGCTCGATGAGCTCGTGGGTCCCGTCGGGAGGTGCGGCGGGTGCCTTGAATATAGCCTGTGTCGAGGAGAAGTGTCGAGGTCAGTACGAGTGAGCCGGGCGACGGGTTATGTTTGGAGATGTGCGGCGCCGCTCTTCTTGCGCGTTCATGAATCCTCACTTTTCAGTGAAGTCGCGGCAAGAATAGGTATGGGCGCCGCTGGGGTTTGGCTCTCCCACCGCAATCAGGACCGCGACGAGCCCATAAAAGGGGCCCCACGGGCTGGAGCAGTGGACCGGGCGAAAACACAAAACAAACAAAGGGCAACAAAGGGCGGGTCGCCGGTTCTCACCTTGAGCGGCTGTCCCCTGAGCAGGTGCTTCACCATCAGCTTCTCAAGCGCCGCGGCTGAGGGTGCCTGCAGCAGCGTCTGAAACGACATCGCGAACCCGTCGTAAAGCGCTCGCTGCACTCCGTACACCGGCGCCGCCGCCCGGACGTATTCCATCGCCCGGCTCAGCGTCCTCAGCGAGTACTGCGGCTTCTGATCCGCCGAGTCGAGCAGCGTCGTCGCGGCGTCTTTTCTCGCCGCGAGATAAAAGTCCACGATGGCCTCGACGGCGCTGCCCGGCGCGGCATCCCGCAGACCTTGCTTAACAAGCAGCGCGAGATCCTCCCTCTGCTCGCACTCGCCCGCGTAAATCTCGGTGAACCTGTGCTTGAGCGCCGCGGGCAGGTCCCTCTTGCCGACGTCGGTGGCGGGGTTCATGGCGCCAAAGAGCCTGAAGCGCGGGTGCCTGGGAACGGCGGCGCCGTCGCCGCGTTCCGAGAGCACCACGCTACCGTGCGCTGATTCCAGGACGCCACCGAGGCGCTCCAACGTCTCCGCGGGCGCGAGGTTAATCTCGTCCAACAGGATCCATCGACCCTCCTTGAGCGCGGTGACGAGTGCGCCCTCCACAAACGCAAACACGGGGCCGCCGCCCTGGCCGCACGCGCGCTCGGCGGTGGACAGCTCGCGCTCAAACTGGCGCCAATCCGCGACGAGGTCGTCGGGCAGTGCGCGCTTTTTCTTCCCCTCCGGCGTTGGCTCCTCCTCCTCCTGGGTGGCGGCCTTCTTTCCCTTTGCTTTCTTCTCGCGCTTGCGCTTGGCTGGTTTTTTCTCCTCAACCTCCTCCTGTTTTTCCTCCTCCTCGTCAGCCGCGGCGGCGAGCTTCGCCACCCTCTCCACACCCGCGCGCATCGCGTGCAGCAGGTGCGTCCACTTTCTCTTCTCCCCGTACCGAACCACCCTGTTCATGAACTCGGCATTCGCCGCGGATGGGAAAGTCTTTTCAAAAACAGACTTGAACTTTGGCAGCAGCGGGAGGCACAGGTGCCTCGCGCCCGCGGGCCTGAACCCGCCAAGGAAATCCGCAGACTCGGACTGGTTCGAAAGGTTCACCACCGTCAACGGTGCACCGGTCACACGCGCCAGCTGTTGCACGAGGGCCGTCTTACCCGTGCCGGTCTCACCCACGAGCAGCACCGGCTCCGTCATCTGCACGGCGGCGGCGACCCGCTCCAGGATTCTCATCGCGTGGCCCGTCTTTGCCCACCGCCCGTCGTCGTTGATCACGTCGTCACTCGCGGGGAGAACCGCCCGCCCCACCGCGACTCCACCCGCGCCGCGCTGCATGGCGGGTTTGTGGAGGACGTCGGTGTGCTCGGCGACGTCGGCGCCGAGGCCCCAGCATCCCGCCATGGCCTCGAGCACCCGCCGCCGACCGGGACCCGCGGGGAGCATACCGCCCAAAACGTCGGCAGCCTCCTCGTACGCCGCTCGCTTCACCTTCGGCGGGAGCGAGTCCGCCTTGGTCTTACCCGCGCGGATCAGAGAGAGCTCCGTCCGGCGCATCTTCTCGAGACGCCTGGCCCATCGAAGCAGGTCGCGAAGGGTGAACGGTCGACCCGCGTGGACCCTCGGGCCGGTTCCCGCGTCGGAATCGGCGAAAGACGTACCCTCGACGGATGAACCCGCCACCAAACCCTTGGGCCGCTCAACCTCCATGTCCACGTCCATCTCCTCGGTACCCCCGTCCATCTCGGCGTCCATCTCGTCCTCGAACCCGGGTAGAGTTCGAAGCTTGGAGCTCTTCGTTCCCCCCGGCGCCGCCGCGGCTCCGCCTTGGCCGCACATGCGTTGCACGACGTTGAGGGTATCGAGCATAGCCGGCGCGAGCGGCGTCAGCCGCGGGTGCACGCCGCATAACACCTCCATGGGCTCGTCCCCCGCGGGTGGCTCCACGGCGACGCGCGCCCAGAGACCCGCGAGTGGGTCCGCGCGAGCGCCGGCCGCCGCGGATCCCCCGCTTCGGCCGCCGCCGACGGTGACGGTGCCGAAGAGTTGGAACCCCTCGGCGGCGGCTACCGATTCGCCTCGGCCGGGGACGTAGAGCCTTCGTTCCTCGAGCAAGGGAACCAGCGCGGCGAGCACCTCGAACGGCGCCAGGTCGACGTCCTCGATGACCACCCACCGGCCACGCGCCACGGCCTGGGTCAGCGCGCCGGGCTGCCACTTGAACTCGCCGGGCGCCGCGCCGACGACGTAGGAACCGAGCAGCGATTTCGAATCCGTCTGCGCGTCCAGGTGCAGGGTGACAAAGTCGTCGTTTCCAGTCAGCGAGGCAACCTCCTCCAGCACCGCGCTCTTACCAGCACCCGCGGGTCCCTCCAACAGCAGCGGTTTATCCCTGCACAACGCCAAGGCTACCGCGCGAAGGTTACGCCTGGCGCTTCTGGTGGGAACCATGGCGCCGCCGCTCCTGTCGCTCATGGACG
>Ga0257106_1000380_pt1 | contig 26908 bp, 19 predicted proteins | sample LP_taG_3_FD_190177 | JGI IMG/M metagenome (GOLD analysis project Ga0257106, IMG submission 190177) | Marine microbial communities from Northeast Subartic Pacific Ocean, Canada - LP_J_2011_P26_10m | ecosystem: Environmental > Aquatic > Marine > Oceanic | place: Canada: Northeast Subartic Pacific...
AGAAAAAACCAAAGAAGGGAAAGAAGGAGGAGAAGAAGGAGGACGGCCCGAGTTTCATCGAGGCCATGGTCGCGGTGAACACGGGTAAGCTCCGAGGTGAGACGGCGCAGGACGAGAAGGGAGATTCGAAGGCGACGCGGTCGGGGGTTGTCAAGATAGTCGAGGTGAAGAAAAGCTCGAAAAAAGCCATCGCCACCGGCAGGGAGGCACTGATGATGGCGTCGACCGGCGGAGACGGAAACAACGTCGGCGGGTGGGACAACGTCGGCGGGTGGGGCGACGATGCGCCGCCCGCGGTGGGATGGGACGAGCCCGAACGTGCGGAAGAATCAGAGGAGGAGGAGCCGCGGGCGAAGAAGAAGAAGAAACGAAAGGCGCTCTCTCCGGAGCCGGATGGATTGGACGAGCCCGAGCCCGAGTCGGTCGAGGTGAAGAAGAAGAAAAAGAAGAAGAGCCTGGACGGCAAGAAGCTCAAGGCGAAGACCCCGGACTCGCTCGGGAAGAAGAAAAAGAAGAAGGTGCTGTTCTTCGATTAGTCTCTAATGGGTTACGAGTAGTCTGTCGGGTTTAAAACACTTAGATGAAAACGCAGACGTCTCATCAGCGAGGACGCATGTGGCATCCGAGCAGCCCCCGCCCTTCCCATTTCTTCGGCGTCACGTCCAGCCGCACGTCGCTTCCACCGCGCGACACCCACACCGCCACCGGGTGCCCCTCCCTCTGCGCCAGCGTAGCCGCCACGCGGGGAAGCGTCCCTGCTTCGTGCGGACCCGTCACGTCCCCGAACATGAGTATCACGTCGCCCACCCGCAGTCCCGCGCTCGACGCGGGGGACCCGGCGGTGACCTCGTCCACGTACGCGAACGCGAGTGCGCCGGGCGGGGCGCCGTACTGCGCCGCGGCCCTGGCCCTGGCGCGCATGAAAGCGTCGTCCTCGTCCCGCTTGAGCTGCTCGACCGCCTCGCGCGTGAGCTCCATGGTCGCGACGCCCTTCGTGACCCCAGCCTGCATGTGCAGCTCGCTCAGCCTCTTCTCGAGCTCTTTGGTGACATCCGCGTGGTCGTTGCGCAGGGTGGCGTACCGTCCTCGGTCGCCCCTCACCTGGTAGAGGTCCACCCCGGGCATGGGAAAGCCCTCGCGATCGACCAGCGCGCCGCGAAGGCCGGGCATGCCCTCCTCCGTCAGGCGCTGAGCGATCTCGGCCATCTCCTTCTCCATCTCCTCCCTCGTCGAATAGAGCTCCTTGACCTTCTGCTTCGTCTCGTCCACGTCCACGTCGGTCATCTCCACGCCGGTCACCTCCGCGGGTGGAGTCCTGATGGCGCGCGTTCAGATCTGAAGATCCTGAAAAGCGCCGAGTGCCGACGTCGCGGAAATTCGAAGAAAGTTCCATTGGGCGCCACTCCATTGGGCGCGGCGGATGGACCTCCTAGCGTCCGCGGCGAAGTCCGCCTCGGCGGCGGCGGACTCATTCGCGCGCCATAGAAAGCTAGACGCCGTCTGCACCGACGAACCCTCCGTCGCTCCAGGTGCTGCGCCCGCCCTCCCCCGCGTCCCTTTGAGAATTTCCAACCCGGCCCTCGTTGTTACTTTGGGTCGAACACGAGCGCGCGACGACGGCGGTCATCCCCCCGAGCGCCCCCGACCGGAGACCTGACGCCCCACCCCGTTTCCAACCCGACCGCAGCCTACCTGCTCGATGAGCTCGCGCGCATGCTCAAGACCCTGACCGGGGAGCAGATCGAGGATACCGCCGAGCACCTCGCGACCCGCGTCCAGCACAGATCGCCGAACGTCAAGCTCAAGGCGCTGCGATGCGTCAAGTGGCTGTGCCAGCGAGCGCACGAACCCAGGTTCCGACGCGCGATGACCAAACGAAGCGGTCCCGTGCGCACGTGCGTGTCCCACACCGGTAAACCCGACCCTGCACGCGGCGACGCCCCGCACAAGGCGGTGCGAGACATGGCCAAGGAGACCCTCGAGGCCATGTTCGCAAACGACGCAAACGACGGCAACGGCGGCGGGCGATACGAAGGGTTCGGGAGCGACAGCGTCAGCACCGGCGTATCCCACGCCCCTGGGTTGGACGCCAGTTTCGACGGCACCGAGCAGCTCGGATCGTGGGGCGGGGTTCAAGAGCCGGGTCAAGGGGCGGCGGGCGACCCGCAAGCGTCGAGCGCCATCATAGGCGACGGGCCCGCTCGTTTGAACAAAACCGTCGGGACGTGGGGTGCGCCGGAGGCCCCACGGGCGCCCCCGCCGGCTCCGACGCCGTCACTGCCGCCCGTCGCCGCACCCGCGCGCACCCCGTCGCCGATAGCGCCGCCTCCAGCCCTGGGCATCGCGAGCAGCAGGGATATCTGGGGCCAGACCCAGGCGGTGGCGGCTCCGGGGCAAGCGGCGGCTCAGCCGCCGCCGCATTCGCCGAGCCCGCCCCTATCCCCCGTCGCGGCCGGGGCGAACGCGCCGTTCACGCTCGTGGGCAGCGAGGAGCAGAGGCAGGTGGACGCGCTGTGCGCCAAGGGGGGCATGAAACTCGCACCGGCGAAGGAGTCCATGGACGCGTTCGCCAGGGCGTGCGGGGGCCTTCGAGCCGAGGCTGTCGCGCAGGCGTTGGCGGCCAAGATACGCGACGGTGAGTGGCAGGAAGGGTACAAGGCTGCGTGTGTCATCGAACACGTCGCCAAGGGCGGCGACGGGTGCGAGGCTGTGGCGGTTGCGTTCGCGTCGGGGACGCAGGCGGGGACGCTGGACGGCGCGGGGGGCTCTTCGGAGAAACTTCGGTTCAAGGCGGCGGAGGCCAAGGCGGCCGTCACCGCGCGGCTTAACGGCGTCGCCCGTCAGTCGGTACCCGCGCCGGTGCCCGTCCCCGCGCCGAGCCAGGGCGTGGACCTGTTCGGGCTGATGGGCGACGCACCGGCGGCGGCGGCGGCCGCCCCGGCGCCCGCCTTTGACGCGTTTGCCGTCGCGCCGCCGCCCGCCGCCGTCGCTCAGCAAACGTTCGCGCCCGCTCCGGACCTGCTCGGCGGGTTCGGCGGTATGTCCCTCGGAGGAGGGGCATCACTCGCGCCAGGAGGGGCGTCACAAGTGCCGGCGCAGGCCCGTGGTATCGATCCGTTCGGTGGGTTGGGTGGGTTGTCGTCGGCGCCGCCGCCTTCAGTTCAGACGGGCGGTGTGATGTTCGGAGGTCTGGACCCGTCTATGATGTCGGCGAAACCGAATTCGATGTCGCCGTCGTCCCCCACGGCGCTCAACGGGAAGCAGAGCACGTACCAGCAGCACAAGGACGCGAAGGCTTTCGATTTCGTGTCCGACATGCTTAAGAAGAAGTAACGCACACGCGGGTGGGCGAAAATAGCCTTGGAGGTGACCCTTGGTCTCCCCAAAAATAAGCAAAGCAGGAGACGGGACGTCCGCGGCGAGTCATGTCTCAGGATTGTAAAAATGCAAAGATACGAAACAAATTCCGAGACACGCGCCGATACTCACTTTTCCTCGCGCGATATGATGGTCGCAACCGCCACCGCACCCGTCGAGGTCGCGGTCCCCGTGGACCCCGACGCTCCGACCACGCCCTCTGGCTCCGTCAACGACAGCGTCGCCTCGCTCGATACTCGCCTCGACCCCGCGGTCCAAGCGTTCGCGCCCGTCAAACGACCGCCCGAGGCTATCTTCCAAGGCCACGTCAACTCCACCGGCGTGCTGAACGAGTGGCTGCAGAACCGATACGGGCTCGATATCGGCGCGCCCATCTTCCGCGAGAGCTACGAAGCCTTCGGACCCGCGCACCGGCTCACGCACAGGTGCAACTTCGTCGTGCACAGCGAGGACATGGGCCTCCGCAAGGTGGTCACCTCCGACTACTGCGTCAACGGTGCGTGAAAGCAACGACTCGCTCCGAGAAAACCAACACCCTCTGAGACAAGACATGCTGACGGGACCCGCCTGACACGTGTCCCTTTTTTTTGTTATTCGCAGTCAAGGCGGCCAAGAAGCACGCGTGCGCCCTGATGCACGAGTGGTTCATGAGCCGCGAGGCGGACCCCACCGCGCCCTACCCTCCCCCTCCGCCCGGTCGAGGCGGCCAGGCGGTCGAGGCCATGCTGGGCGATGCGGTGTTGAAACTGCTGCTCGTGCAACACGGCGTGGACCACCACAGACCGGAGAAGAACGGAAAAGACGAGCCGGATCCCGGACCCCTCAACCAGGCAGGGTGATGCACCGACACGCTCGAGACCCAGTTTATTTGTTCGAGTGAGCACGCTTCACCATCGTCCTGTTAGTAAGGATTCACGAAGGATTCAGGACTCACAGGACGATGCAAGCGGAAACTGATGTTCACATCACGATCTTCTCTTTGTGTTGGTGTCTCACCCTGTTGTATTTTTGTGGGTATGACTCTACCCTCCGTGGATCGTCGACCGCAGCACCAACAAGTTCCTCTACCAGAGGCACATCCAGCTCTCGCGCGACTGCAACCTGCCCAGGGGTCTGCCCCCGCCCAAGGGCCACGCGCACGCCGATCCCACCGCGTTTGAGGCTTGGATCGCTCGCGTCTTCGAGGAACACGGCCGGAGCCTCGTGGACTGCGCCAAGGTGGTCCTCCCCGCGCTGGGCGTCGAGCCCGCGTTCCTGTTCGAACGTAACCCGTGCAGGGGTGGCTCGGACGGGTCAGACTCCGAGGACAACGTGGACTCCAAGATGCTGGACGAGGACGAGGACGTGGACCTCTCCGTCGAGGACGTCGTGGAAAGCGCCGCGGAGTTCGCCGCCGGGAGCAAGGACGTCGACGTCAAGGCGGAGGACCCCGAGGCGTGAGGGACGAATTCGAGGAGGAGAAACAAACGACACGACGACAGACGCGCGGCACCCTGGCGAGACGTTTTTGATGATCCGGCCAACCTTCACGGTTGCTCACTTGAAGATCTGTTCAAGTGAGATGACTTTTGTGTCTTCTCGCAACCAATGAAGAGGAAACGCCTCGCCGCGGGGGTCGCGACGGACTTGACAGACCGCTACGTTCTTTTTCATGAACAACGTACATTGTCCAACACTTGTCAGATTCTGATGATCAAGTCCGTCGCGTCCCCCTTAACGGGTGCCGACGCGCCGCGTACCAAACAGAACAGAACCTGTTTTCATTTTCAATTTTACCAACCTAAACTTCACCAAATTTCACCTCACCGCCTCGTACACGCGCACCCCGTCCGCGCACGTCACCCCGACTAACCCGCCACTCACATCGATCGCGTGCACCGCCCCGCCTTCACTGAACGCGCACCTCCCGAGCGTTTTCTTCGTACCCGCGTCCACGGCCCGGAACTCGCACGAACCGCTGCCTCCGACGTACGCCACCCCGCCCTCGGGGGCCCACCTCGCGGCGTACGGCGTGCACTTTTTGCGACCCGAAACGGCACCGAACGGGACATCGACCGTCACCGTCCCGCCACGAACGTCCCACACCTGCACCGCGTCCCGTTCTCGCCAAGAAGCGACCAGGACCCGCGCGCTTCCGTTTGTTTCGTCGGTCGCCACGTCGATGGCGTCGCCGCACACCTGCGGGCCCGTGAAGCTGGCCACCGACCTGCCGTCCGCCACGCGCGCGTCCCACACCCGCAGCGTGTTATCCCACCCGCCGCTCACCAGCACGTCCGCACACGCATCGAGGTACCTCAGGCCGAACACCCGGTTCCCGTGGCCGGGGAAGACGTCGGTGTCCTCCGCGTCCGTCCCGCCGCGTAAACTCACCGCCAACTTACCCGTGCGCTCGTCGTACACCCTCACGCCCCCGTCCCGTCCCGCGGTGGCGAACGTCCCTCCGTCTGACCGGACGTCCAGCGCGAACACGCCGTTGTCAGCCTCGACGATCGGCGCGCCCAGGGACTTACCTGACGTCGCGTGCCAGTGGCGGACGACGCCGTTAGAGCCGGCCACGATGACGACGTTGGCGTTGTCACCGGTGGGTAGGAACCGCAGGGCGGTGCACACGCCGGGCGGTTGGTCCGTACCCGGCCTGAACACGGCGCCGGTGCGATGGCCGGTGTCCACCTGGAACGCGTGCACGGTGCCGTCGTCGCATCCGTACGCGAAGAGTGTACCGTCGCGATTGAAGCGACCGCACTGGGGCCTGCCGTGGCCGTCGTTACAAACGAGGACCTCGCGGAGAAGGTTCAGGGGCTCGGCGCGCTCCGCCGATTCGTCGGCGACGTCGTTCCGGAGCGCTCCCGCTTGTGTACGCGCGTCGGGGGGGGCACCCACCGAGGCGGTCAACCCATCGATGGGCATCCTGAAGTTGAAGTCGAAGCCGATCTCGTCGTCGATGCCGGCGTAGTCGCTGAGATCGGACTCGTCATCGCTGTACGTCGGGTCGCCTATGGGCATCGTGTCACGGCGGTGTGTTCACCCGTCGAATGAAGCGACGAGACCCGACGCGCGGTCCCTACCCTTCGTGTGGTGGACTTCGGGTTGGACGCTCCCCACTTTTGGCAATTGACTCGGCTTTTGCCAAAATAGCCGTTACGACTTCTTGTTGAGATGCGACACAGTTCGGGGCACCGGCTGCTGTAACATGGCTGACCCTGCGGCGACCCCCGCGCCCATGCCCGCGCCCGGCGTCAATCCCAGCCCCGACGAGTCCGCTCGCGATGAGCTCGCGCCCGCACCAACCGCGGTCGCTCCCCCGCCGGTTCCCGAGACGCCCCCCCTCGAGCCCACCGCGGTCCATCAGCCACCTCACCTCGCGCCCCAGGCGGCACCGCCCAGTGGACCCGAGTACGGCCTGGACGGTGACCTCAACGCGGCGGGTCTCGGTGGCGACGCGAAGCCTCCCGCACCAAAACCCAACGCCGCGGCCGCGCTCCTCGGCAAGGCCGGGACCGGGGGCAGGGCGAAGGGCCTCTGGCGGAAGCTCAAGATGACCGTGAACAACATGAGCTTCATCAACCAGGTCGGCCGCATGGCGGAGACCGCGCGCCCCTCCGCGCTCAAGGAACTCGCGCTCAAGCCCGAGCACAGCTACTCGGTCGCGATACTCCCCACCGTCGACGAGGCGAACGCCACGCTGACCGACCTCGGGGTGAGCAAAGATTCGGGCTCGTTCGGAGGCGCCGCCGACGTCGAGGACATCGTCTCACCCGCGGTGGCCCTCACGTTCACCAAGGCGCTGGACGTGCCGGACGCCGGGATGGAACGGCAGATATCGCACGTGCTCCTCAGGGCGTGCGTGTACGACCGCGGCACGTGCGTGGGTAACGTGGCCACCGTAGCCGGTAAGCCCGCGACTGACGCTCAGGGCGTGCCCACCTGGAAGTTCGGGGACGACGACGCGGACAAGAACGACTTTCACCTCCTCGTGCGCAGCTCACGTAAGAAGCCGCCCACGATGGGTACCGCGGGAGCCGGCGGGGCGGGCGCGAACCTGCAGATACACGTGGAGCTGAACGTCGTCCCGGTGGCCACCGCGGAGGATGACGCGGCGTGCGTCGAGACGGATGATACAACCGGGGAGAGGAAACGGACGGCGCAGGTTGACGAGATTTGCGTGGCGTGGGGACGGTGCCCGTGGCCGGATGCATTCACGGGCGGGTCCACCAGCGTGGACGTCCAACTCTCGGGGGCGAGCATGGACGAGCCGGTGGCGCTGGAGCCTTCAAAGCTGGCGGCTAAACGAGCTTCGTCGATGTTCAGAAAGTTCACGGATAAGGGTAAGCTTCTCGCCAAGGGCCCCACGCTGTCGGTGAAGATCGCGTCGGCCAACTACAAGAACGCCGAGCTGGTGAACAAGCTCCCGAGAGACGTGGTGTGTCCCTCCGCGATGGTTCCGGTGCTGGCGACGTTTCGGGAGATGGCGGCGGTTGAAGCCGCCGCGCTGGGCCGACGAGGCGTGTACCAAAACACGTGCAACCCCACCCTTCGTTTGTTACCGACGCTCATGGCCGACGAGACCATTTGTACCGAGCTGATCAAGGCGTGGAGGCGGACCACCGCGCGTTGGCCCCCCGCGCACCTCAAGGACCCGAGGAGAAGGGGCGAGACGCTCGACGGGCTGGTGCTCAAGTTTTGGCCACTGCTCCGCTCGCACGCCGTGCCGGACCCGCCAGTCGCCGGTAACGTCGCCGCGAAGCAGCACAGGGAGGGGATCATCCGGGCGTTCGCGGAGGATCACCCGGTGGTGGCGATGTCCAGGAACCCGGACGAGTGGATGCACAAGCCGTTCGACGTGGCGGAGCTCGCGCACAACTTTGGGGATCCGATCGAGTGTTACGCGTAAAAAGTTGTCAACGGTAAAAGTCGTCATCGCTGTACGTGTAGCTCTGGTTTTGTACATTTCAAAACCATGATTTGTCTTCTAAGGAAACTAAGCGTAATACACCCCCACTGCCACATGCCCGTTAGATGAGCAGCGACGCCGTCTGCAGCTTCTCCGCGAGCATGAGCTGCATCTTGGTCACGTTGCTCAGGTACGTCACCAGAAGCATGTCCTGCGCGCCCTCGCCAAACAGCTTCTCAAACTGGGACTTGGTGAGCCTGGGCACGGCCGAGAGGGCGTCCGCGAGCCTCCGCCCGATCTCGGCATCGCCCTTCGTCTTACCCTCGACCACGGCGTCGACGTACGACCCAGCCTTCTCCAGCATCCCCGTAAGCTTCGACACGGTGGCGCCCAGATCGTCGCCCTTCTCGGACAACTCGGAACCCTCCGACGCGAGCGCGCTGACGCCCACGCGCTCCGCGGCGTCGAACTGGTTCACGAGCTGAACCTCCTGGAAGTGAATCGCGGTCGCACCCGCGGGCTCGGCGGCAGTGTCAGCGCCCTCGGCGCCCTCGGCGGGCTTCTCGCCGACGGCGGCTGCGGCGGCGGCGGCGGTTTTGGGCGCGGCGCCCAGCGCGAGGGACTGGCCGACCCACGCGCGCATTAAGCGATCGCGGTCGGCGAAGGTGACGTCCAGGGTGACGTGCACGGGGGTGGCGCACTCGTGCGCGTAGAACTCGTGGATGAGCGCGTCGGTGGGCACGACGCCGTCGCCGGTGGAGTACCACCCGACGATCTTCTCGGTCGGGTTGACGCGAAGGTGCAGATCGATCATGGCGCGGTGGAACTCGACGTCGACGTAGACCTGGCCGTTCTGCTCGTTGTGGGGCACGGCGTAGGAGTTCTTGATCTCCACGACGCCGTCGTGCCTGACGGTGCCCAGCAAAGTGCCGATCACCCGCTCCTGGGTCTCCTGCCTGCGCACGTACGAGTCGCACGCGTTGAAGACGACGACGGGGTGAACCCTAACCGATGCCACCTTGCCCGCGCCGTGGACGGGAAGGAACGCCGCCCCCATCGTAGCCGTTTTGTGTTTCGTGGCTTTGCCGACCTCTGGGTGTCGGACTTGCGGTGCACAGCCGACGGGTGAACGTGCGGCGCGCGTGCGAAAGAGGGCGGTCGGGGCCGATTTGGCCGCCGCAAAGTGGTCGATTTTTTTGGGCGCGATTCTCCCCGCTTGGTTTCGAAGATGTCCGGCCGTTTTTATTGGTCGGTTTACCAAAAATCGATAAAGGGAATTATTGGTGACTGACGAGCCACCTTGGCGTCCCTTCGGGTTTTAGGAAAGAGGGCGACCATGCACTGGAGAGAAGGGTCCAGAAGGGGTTGGGCGAGATTCGTCTTCTATCATTTTAAGATACGGTATGGGCATTGAGTCATAAAAACGTGTCGGACCGATGCAATTCCGGGAATCTCTCGTGAGTCACAACCTCGCGCGGTTTTTGGTGCCGCGACGCGCTTTACCAGATGCCAAAGGACCGACGCTAGGGACGGGGCTCGCCATCTTCCGGGACGCGCGCGTGAACCGGTCGGCGCCGAACGAGCGCGGATTTGGCGCTTTCGTATCGCGATCCGATCGCGAGGGCGGCACACGGGCCCGACGGTATCGCGAACGGTCGCGGCGCGTCGATAGATCGCCCGCGTCGTGTTCGACCACGACCACGCTTTCAGGGTGTGCGTCCTTTAGTCTCCGATGACTCGCTGGCTTCTGCACGACGTATCGAGCGAGAACGGCGGATCTAACGGCGATACCCAATATCATCCGACTCCCGAAGAGATCGAGCGGGGTTGTGAGCGGTGGCTGGCGGAGAATCCCGGCGGCCGCGCCAGTAACTGCCCGTGCGAAGAGGCGCTCCGGCTGGGCAAGAAGGTGCGTCGTCGCGAGGTTCTTCCAGCCATCTCGGATTGGAAAAAGAACTTTCGTTTTTGGTCTGGTTCTACTCGTTCTACCGCCCCGTCCGCGCCAACCGCTGACGTCACACCCACGCCCACCGTCCCCCCGCGCGCGCAGGTTATCGGATGCATCGCCGGAGACTCCGGGCACACAGAGACGGACAGGGAGAAGCGAGAGATTCGCATGGGCGCGCTGATTTGCGTCTTTGTGCTGATTGCCTTCGCGGTGCTCCTTCGGCTGGCGCTGACGCCCAAGGCGAGGCGGGCTCGACGCGAACGCGAGGAGCGCGAGGCTCGGGAACGCGCCGAGGCTGCCGCGGCGAAGGAGAAGGAGATTAGACGGTCGTGGCGGACCGGCATGTTCGCCGTGCAGCCGGACGGGACGCAGATCGTGGTCATGGTCATGCACCCCGAGGATGAATCCTTTGGGGACTTTGGCGCCGGACTCGTGGACGAACGCGGACTGAACTCACAGTGTGTGTCCCGAACAGGCTCCCCGAACCCGACGCATCGCAGGCAATACTCCACGGGACACGGGTACGAGTTCGACGCGTCCAGGGAGGTGGTGGTGAACGCGGATACAGACGCGGATACAGACGCGGAGGAGGCGTCTGCGGAGACACCTTTAGAGCGGCCAGTCACCGCCGCGCCGCCGCCCACGCCGGCGCCGGAGGAGGAGGCTGAGGAGATCACCGCGGACGTGGTGGTGGCGGTGAACCTGGACGGTACGCGATGAGAGACCGGGATTGATTAGAATTAGACTGACGATTGTCGACGCATCGTAGACGGGACACACTCCTCTCGATTCTGCCGTCTGGATCTTGTCAACACCCACACCTTCGTCGATTCTACCGTCAGAGTTTGCAGCGCGAAGGAGGGACGGGACCGATGAGCGGCGTGAGCGTCGCCGTTTTTGCGGTGGCGCCCATCGCCCTCCTATGTTCGTGTTGGGTGATGTGTTCCTACTACAACGTGCGACGCAAGCAAGCGCGGAGGTACGCGGCCACACCGCCGTGCCGCATCTTCTTAACTAGTTGAACACGCGGGAACCGCGCCCGAACCTCCCCGACTGAACGCTTCCTCCCCCTCCTTCGCCGCTTCACAGGGACGAGGTCAAAGACAGGCTCGATGAATTGTATAGCGAGCGAATCGCCCGCGCCAGGGAGTCGGGATCCCCGATCCGCGGCCCCGGGGGGGCCGCGGCATCCATCACGGCGCGCGATTCGGGCGACAGGGACAGCGACAAGGACTCCGCCTACGCGGCGTCCCAGGCGGCGATGGGCACGCAGATCAGGACCGTGGATGAGGGTCGGGAGGGCACGGGGAGGAGCGAGCTACCGTCGATGGCGGTGCGGGCCACGGCGAGGGCGCGAGGGCACGGGGAGACGCGAGCTACCGTCGATGGCGACGTCGACCCGGAGGATGTAGAGGTGGCGGTGACGCAGCCCAGAGGCTCACGGGCCACGCGGTCCATGGTTTAGAACGTGTGCTCACGAAACGCGTGTGCTCACGAAACGCGTGACGTGTTCTAGCTAGTGCGTTGTACGATATACCTAGTCGCTAGTCGACGGTGGCTCGGCTCCTAGTCGCTATTCGATGTACGGACCTTGCGGCGCCTGCTCGTCCCGATGTCGCATCTGATCGTCGAACTGCGCCGCGTTGAACGCCCCGGGCAGCTCGTTGAACCCGTTGAAGATCGAATACGCGCTCGCCTCTCCCTCCTTGCGCGTACCGAGTCCGACGGTGAATATGGCTGCGATGGCGGAGAGGATCGCGAACACGGCTCCGAACTCGACACTGATTGCCCAGTACCACGTACCGCACCACGCCGCCACCGCCACCACAGTGCGCTTCCTCGTCCCCATCAGGTATTGGATCACGGGCTCGGGCACCCCGCACGTGAACTGCAGGAACCTGACAGCGCGCAGCTGCCTCGGCGACAGCCTCGAGCGGTTGAGCCTGGCGGGCAGGGTGTTGTCGACTGCCGCGCCGGTCCGGTCGCCGCTGGGAGCCGAGTGCATGGCGGTGACGAGGACGGTATCACCGGGTTTCAGCGGTGCGATCTGCGCATCGTCCTGGGGACATCGAGGTGATGGGTCGGGAGGGTCAGTTCGGTCGTCGGGACAACCGACGCGGGAGAGGGCACCCATTTACTCGGGCAAGTACCTGCAGCGGGGCACCCCTCAGGACTAGCTTGGCGCGGCCGGCCGGTTGTATCCCCGCAGCCTTCGCAGCCTCCGCCCTCAGCTCGCCCACCAGGCACTTATCCGGCACGTCGACGATCGCGGACCATCCGATCCGCAGCGACCGCAGCGTCACCCTCATCGCCGGAGGTGCCGCGGCTTCGTTTGTGGTTCCGAGAGAGACAAGTGGCTCGTATCGGATATCTTGGCGCGTTTGGCCACAGCGATCGGCGCCGCTCCGATAGACGCCATGAGCGACGTCAGGGTCAGCGGTCTGACCATCTACCCCGTCAAGTCGTGCGCCGGCATCGATGTCGACGCCGTCACGGTGACGGAGACCGGCTTCATGTACGACCGGGCGTGGATGCTCGTGGAGAGTCGCAAGCCCAAGCCGCGATCGGACGACCCTTCGCCGCTCCCTTCGCCCGCCGGTACCGACGTCCAAACCGTGGACGACGAGACCACTCCCGCGCCCAAGTCCAAGCCGGAGAAGCGCAGGGCGAAGCCGAGGGCGAGCGTGTTCGTGACGCAGCGCACGGAGCCCAAGCTCGCGCTCGTGTCCGTGGCCCTCCCGACGGAGGTCCTCTCACCAAACTGGGACGGGATCCTCCCGCCCGACGCCGCGATGACAATCACCGCGCCGGGGATGCGCCCCCTCGCGGTACCCCTCGCGCCGGATGCGCCGCTGCCACGGTGCAAGGTCGGGGTGTGGGAGTGGGAAGGACTCGCGGGCGACGAGGGATCGGCGGCGAGCGAGTGGTTCACCCGGTACCTCGGAAAGACCAAGTCCACAATCCGGCTCGTCAGGTGGCTCGGAGACGGCGCGCTCCCGCCCGCCGTCGCCAACCCCTCCAGGCGCACCGCGTCCATCCACGACCTCGCCGGCATGGACGAGAAGTCAAAGCACCGACGCGACGACCCGAAGGTTAGGAAGCGACGAGCGACGCGTGCCATCCTCGCATCCGTCGTGGGCGCGGGCGCCGCCGTCGGCGCCGCCGGACTCGCGAGGATAGCGACGGCTCCCGCGCCGTCCCTCGCCGCCACCGCGGTCACCGCCGCGCTCGTGGAGATGTCGTGGTCGTTCCTCAGCCGCTGGCGACGTTTGACGCTGAAGCCGAGGCGGCCGACGGATGGGGAGTTCAGCGCGGGTCACACGAGCGCGTTCTCCGACGGCTATCCGGTTTTGCTAATCTCCGACGCCAGTCTTCGTGGTTTGAACGAGAAACTTAAGACGCCCGTGCCCATGAACAGGTTCCGTCCCAACGTCACCGTGGACGGGTGCGAGCCGTTCGCGGAGGACGGGTGGGGCGCCGTGGTGTTTGGCGGGGTCAAGTCGGTGGTGACGACTCCGAGGGTGTACAAGGAAACCAAGACGCGCATCCCGGATTTGGACGACTTTGACATCGGTCCAGCCGCGGCGGCTATGGTTCGAACCGCGAAAGCGGCAACTTCCGGGGGCGACGTGACGGAAGAGGAGGCCCGCCTCGCGCCTCGCTCGCCGGGGTGGGAGAAGAAGCTCGGGGTGGAGGTTCGGAAACGGCGGAGCGTTCGGATCAAGACCGGGGTGCCCGCCGACCTCGTGAAGCCGTGCTCCCGCTGCGTGATGACCACCGTGGACCAGTCCACGGGAGTCAGAGGCGGGCTGGAGTCGGACCCGCTCAAGACTTTGGGCGAGATTAGAAGCGGGAAGACGTGCGGGTTCTCCACCGAGACGTACAAGCCGGAGTGGAGCGACGAGGCTTTCTTCGGCTGGAACTTGTGCTGCAACGCAAAGGTGGGATCCAAGATTCGCGTCGGGGACGTCGTGACGGTCACGAAGCGCAGAGAGTTCGTCAAGCCTAAATGAATCACAAGGGACTAAATGAATCACAATCTAAGAAGCCTAGGGACTAAGACTCTTAAATGAATCACAATCTAAGAAGCGTCATCTGGTCTCGGGACGTTGGAAACCCGGACGTTCCAAATCGTTTGGAAGGAGCGAGTCGTCCAGAGAAGTGTTTGGAATCTTTGGGGCTCCATCCGCGCTGTCAATTGAGCTCCTGGTGTCGAACAGTTGCGAGTTGTTGCGAGACCCCGACAGTTTTTCTCGCAGCGTCCCCGACGTGGACGGCGACAGCGGCCCGGTGTACAGTCCCATCCGCGACTGCGTGGCGCCCACCAGCAGCTCCGTCCTGCGCTGCTCCAGACCCAGCCTGAGCTCCTCGAGCATCTCCGGAGACTTCTTGAAGTACTCGTCCAGGTCATCCTTCGTGATGACGCTCACCGTCACGTCAGTCACCGCCTTGACCGACGCGGACCGAACGGTGGGTTCTTCGGAGAGGAGGGACATCTCGCCGATGACGTCGCCCGCGCCGCGCTCGGCGATGACGACGTTGAGGCTGGACCCGCTTCGCTGAGCCAACCTCGAGAAAGACGCATCGTCGTCGCCCCCGCTCCCGCCGAAGCAGCACGCGAAGATACCCCTCCGTTTAGGCGGCGCGGCGTCGAGCTCGGACGATTCCTCCTTGTTCATCATCGCCGTCGCCACGATGTCGTCGGACATGTCAAAGTCAAAGTCCTCGTCGATGCTCCTCCGCGTGATATCATCCCTAGCAGCTCTGCGATGTCCCTCCTTCCGCGTCTGCACCCGCACCCGCCCGCTCTCGATCACGAACATCTCCGTCCCTTCCTCCCCTTGCTGCATGAGTAAGTCCCCTTTTTCGTACGTCCTCGAGACGCCGACGGAGGCGCCGTCGATGATCAACCGGGCGTCGAATGCGTCGTCCGTATCGATCGAATTCAGGAGTTCACGCGCCGTGGGCTCAGCCGTGGCCGTCTCCGTGGCGTCCACCGCGGGCAGCGTGCCCCCCACGGTCACCCACGCGTGGCACATGATATCCTTCAGCGTCGCCCGCTCATCCGGGTTTTTATCCAGCACCCTGCGCAGCAAATCGACCAGGTCCGCGCTCATCGCGGCCGGCATCTCGGGTTCCACGCCGGTGATGGCCCGGTACACCTCGTCCGTGGTCTCCCCCTTGAAAGGCACGCTGCCGCACACCATGTAGTACAGACAAACACCTAAGGACCACACGTCGCTGGGCTTGCCCCTCACTTCCTTGCCGCTCCCGCTCCTCCCGAACCCGTTCTCCGTTGACCCCCCCCGCGTGATGAGCTCGATGAGCTCCGGCGCCTGGAACGCGGGGGTCCCCGCGGTGGTCGTCATGTAGTCCAGCGACACCCGCCCGCGCCCGGAGTCGTCCCCCGCCTCGTCGTACTCGAACAACTCCGAGACGCCAAAGTCGCAGATCTTCACCGTGCCGTCTTGCTTCACCAGCAGGTTGTCGGGCTTCAGGTCCCGGTGCACCACGCCGTTGACGTGGAGGAAGTCCAGCCCGCGGCATATCTCGCGGAGGTAGTGCCGCGCGAGCTCCTCGCCCATGCCCTCGCCGCCGTACCGCGTCGGGTCGTACACCGGCCCGCCCGGCACGTACTCGAGCGCCATGAACATGTACTGCCCCGTGGTGTCGTCGATGACCTCGTACAGGCGAACGACGTTGGGATGCACCAGCTTCTTCATGATGGCGATCTCACGCTGCAGCCCCGTGTCGGCGCCGGTGCCCCCGCGCGCCAGACCCAAACCGAACTTGCGTCGCAGCGACCGGCGGTTGATGCACTTCAGCGCGCACAGCCGGTTGGTGTGCGTGTTGAGGCAGAGCTTCACCTTGCCGAACGCGCCTTGGCCCAGGTCCTTGATGACGACGTACTGGTTCAGGTGCACGTTACCGCTCGCGTCCGCGCGGAGGTGGAGCGTCTTAGTGTCCCTGAAGTCACCGATGCTGAAGCTCCCGTCGCGGAGCGCATCGACGGAGGTCATCGGGCGCGAGGGTTACCACAAAATCCCCCGCCCCGGGCGCTTTTTCTCACCCGTCCGCGTCGTCTGGGATAATCACCAGGCCAGCCCTGATAGAACAGCGATGTCTCGGCGTCAGCCTCTGGCCAATGGCGATTCCGCGGGCCCGAATGGACGGATACTCGCGAGATATTATCGAATCGCGCGTATCCTCAGACCGTCCGCGGGGCGCGTGACCAGACGAGCGCGCGCGCGAGACTCTGAAGATCGATAAGAACTTCGGAAGTTCGGGCAACCGACGACGACGCTTCGAACTGTCGAAAGAGTGAAAGGGCCAGCAAAAAATGGTGCCACTGGATAAAATGGCGCGAAGCATGCCTCTCCCGCGCTTTTGCCCGCCTATAGGCATTTAGTATGAACGTGTGGTGCTAATTGGCATTAACAAAGCATCAAAAAAATGTTAAACCACGGCGCTTCTCACTCACGGCATCGCGGGCGTCGGCTCCTCGCCCTTGTACTCCCTGGTGGGCGCATCGTACCCGAACGCGGTCCCATCCTTATGCACGATGTCCTTATCCCACGGCAGGTTCCACTTGCCGTCCACCAGGTCTACCATGAACGTGTACGGGCAATCGGTGGCGCCCCCCTTCACAGCAACGTACCCGCGGTGGCCGAACTGATATATGTTGTTCTCCACGCCCCAGTGTATCCGCGCCTCGCGTACCAGGTCCGGACGAACCTCCGCGGTGATGATCTCGTCGGGCCTGGCGGTGAGTCCGTGGGCGATGACCTCGCCGTCGAAGTTGACGATCATGCCCTCGCCCATGCTGTCGAAGTCTCCGTCGGTGCCGCACATGCACACGTTGGCGGTGACCATCAGGTTCTGGAACGAGTTGGCCTGGTTGGTGAACCTCCAGGAGTTACGAATCGGCGCGGTGTACCCGGCGGTTCGTATCATGATCTCGGCGCCCTTGTACGCGCACTCGCGGCTCATCTCGGGGAACATGCCGTCGTGGCAGATGATCAGCGCGAGCTTGCAACCCTTGGGCCCTTCGCACACCGGTATGCCCACGTTCCCGGGCTCCCACGGCTCCACGGGGATCCAAGGGTGCAACTTGCGGTAGTACAGCACGATCTTCCCGGTGTCGTCGATGACCAAGCCGGTGTTGTACGGGTTTCCGTCGGGGTTGTATTCCATTATCGAGAAGCAACCCCAGATCTTGTGCTCGACGCACGCAGCCTTGAAGGCGGCCACCTCCGGTCCCTCGAGCCGACACATGATCTCCGGGTTGGTGTCCATCGAAAGGCCGTGCAGTGAGTACTCTGGGAAGATCACCAGGTCCATCGTACCGAGGTTCCGCCTTGCCTTGCCCACCATGGCGACGATCCTGGCTGTCTGCTTCGCCAAGTCATCCTTCGTCTTGACCACCGGAAGTTGAAGCTGGACGCAGCCGAGGACGACGCCGTTGGGTGACTTGTTCAGGCCTCCGAGTCCACCGGAGCTCATCGTATCGAACGAAGACGGGGGAAGATTGAAAGGCTCGGCGAGCGGCCGAGCGGGGAACGATAGTGCGTCGAGGCGACAATGCCACGCGTCCTTTCGCGCAAAAACGAGAGGACGGTTTTCGAGAACGGTTTGAGATCTGCGCGACCCGCCTCTCGCATCTGGTGCCGTATCTGGGGGCGATTATAACGGTGTCGCCCCACACAGAGCCGCGCCACACGGAGATGGCATCGTCCACCATGTCATCAATCGCCGCCCCGCGCGCCGCGCCCGTCGTACGATCCAATCGCGCGCCGCGCGGGACCGTCGCGATGGCCCGCGCGGGTCGGCGCCCAACGTCCGGAGGGAGGCGCGCGACCACGCTCAATCGCAGGCGCGAGGACGCGAGGCGGAGGTCGGAGGAGGAGCGCGCCCCCGCGCCGCCCTTGGAGTCGATGCGGGAGGTTCTCGCGCTGCTCGCCACCCTCGAGCTCGGTGCTCCCACCGCCGCGTCGGAGGATGACCCGGAGGACGAAGCCCCGGGAGTGTACCTCGCCAGGCGATGGTCCGACGGGCGGGCGAGTTTCGGTGCATCGACAGATCTCGCGAAGACGTTCGAGACGATGCGGGCGGACTGGGGTGACGTCGAGATGATTCACGCGGTCGTGCCGGACGAAGCCAACAGAACGTCACTGGCGGAGAGGCTCGGTAAGCGCATGAAGTCCATGAACGTGCCCACGTGGAACTCATCAAACAACAACGGAGGTTCAAAGGCGCAAAAGATCCCCGCGGTGGATCCCATAGTCGCCATGATCGGCGCGCCCAGGCCGGATGGCACCGAGATGAAGGAGGACACGAGTAAGTACCCGGCGCCGTACGCCGGCTTCGTTCCCCCCGAGGTGTCCAAGGAGGTCATCGTGAAGATGCCGTCGCCCGGCGCGATCGAGGATATCGACGAGCGTCTGTGGGTTCCCCAGACGGCGGATGTCTCGTTTCGACCGCTTCTACTAAACGTCAGTCAGGGGTACTACGTCAACCTACTGCGGGTGCGGGGCGGGGGCGGTGTCCTGTCGCGGCACCGGCACCCCGGCCCGGTGCACGGCTGGGTGCTGAAGGGCAGGTGGAGGTACTTGGAGCACGACTGGGTGGCGGAGGAGGGTTCCTACGTGTTTGAACCGCCGGGTGAGACGCACACTTTGGTGGTTCCCGACGGTGTGGAGGAGATGATCACGATGTTCAACGTGACCGGCCCGTTGCTGTACTGCGACGAGGAGGGTAAGGTTGTGAACGCGGAGGACGTCTTCGATAAGCTGGCGCTCGCCAAGGCGCACTACGAGAAGGTTGGATTGGGCGCGGACTACGTGGACCAGTTTGTGAGATGAATTATTCATTCGTTCGTTCAGTTCAGTTACACGTCTGTACATCGCCTCTATGCGTGCCCATCACCCAAATCACGCCACGACGTTCTCCTTGAGAGCGGCTCGGGACCTGCCGGCGCGCGCCGCCTTGGAGCGCGCCGGCTTCTCCGGCGTGGCGTCATCGTCCAGCTCCGGGCTCGCCTCCCTCGCCGCCTTCCTCTCCTTTATTTCCTTGACGCTGAGACCCGCCACGGGCTTGACAACCTTCTGCTTGAAAGGCAAAGGCACGTCGTCACCCGCCGCGAGAGCCATGCACTCCTCCATCACGCGCCTGTTGATCTCTTCCTCGTCCACCACGGTCCCGGCATCCTCATCCTCGGGAACCTCGCCCATAGCCTCGCACATGGACTCCACGGCGGCGGTGAGATCCTTGATCGCGGGCTTCTCCGCGACGCGACCCGCGCACTGCGCCGCAGCCTCGGCACCGGCGGCGAGCACCTCACGCGCGGCGGCGCGCTGCTCGGCATCCTCGAGCACCGAGATGGGCGCGAGGGGCACGGCGGCGGCGAGCTTGGCCAGCGCCGCGACGTACGCCTTGGTGAGCTGCTTCTCGGCGGCGACGGTGGGCGCGGGGCGGAAGGTGACGGCGAGAGCCTCCTTGGCGAGCTCGGCGACGAGCGCGGCGCCACCGACGGCGGGTGCGGTGACGGACTTGGTCGAGCTCTGCATCACACCGTCCTTCTCCTCCTTCGTCTCCACCTCCTGGGTGTTGCACGCGAGGAGGTGCGCGAGGTAGGACGCAACCTTGGCCACGCCCTTGTCCTTGGCGCCGTTTCTGAGGGAAAGGAGCGAGGACTTGGCGACGAGCGCGCGCCTGTCGGCGGGCGCGGAGGCGATGGCGGGGAAGAACACGGCGAGGCACTGCGCCATCCTGGGCCGGCGGCGCGCGTCCACGTTGAAGTAGCATCGCACCAGCCTGGCCACCACCGCGGCCGGGTCGGCAACCGCGCGGACCCCCCGGCGGAGGATGAGCTTGGCCAACGCTTCACCCGCGGCGGTGGCCACAGACGCGTCGCGCTCGGCGTCAGCCGCGGCGGCGCCCCCGGTGAGCATGTCCGTCTCGTCAACCTCATCCTGGGAGTTCTTCTCGACGTCGTCGCCGTACTCCTCGTCGACAGCCTCGAGGAGCGCCGTCTCGAGGGGCGCCGCGAGGGCAGCCTGCGCGGGCTCGCACCCCTCAGCCGAGGGGTTGTGCTCGTCGAGAGCCTGGACGCCGTAGAGGAGCGCGAGGTCACCCAGCGCGCGGGCGGCGACGGCACGCACGGCGGGGCAATCACCGCAGAGCGCCGCGCGGAGCACGCGGACGCACTCGCCGTCATCCGCACGGACGCCAAAGACGATACCGACCAATCCGAGGCATCGCACGGATTCGCGGCGAACGGCGGCTGAAGTCGACGTGACCCCGGGGCGAACGAGTGTGGCCATGAGCGCCTCGACCACGTCCGCGTCGACGACGTGCCTGGGGCACTCCTCGAGGACGAGTGACGCGAGGAATAGAGCCTGCGCGTGGGCGTCGGGGGTGCCCACGTCCTCGATGAGCGCGTCGGCGCAGGCGAACACGGCGGCGGCGGCGTCGGAGGGGGAGTTGTGGCAGGACTTCATCACCGTCACGAGCGAACGCTCCCATCGACCGTCGCCACCCTTGGCGTAGGAGGACACGGCGCCGCACACGTCGAGGTGGCACTCGTCGGCAGCCTGGGGCGGCGCGCGGAGCTGAGCGTCGCACAGGGCGGCGGTGCCCTTCCTCGCGGCGGCATCCGCCATGTCCATCAGGTCGAGGAGCGGGAGGAGCTGCCTGGCGACAAACTTGGCCCCCTCGCGCGCGTGCTTGGAGATGAGGTCGAGCAGGTCGATCGCGTTGACCGGGAGCACGCCTTCCAACGCCTCGAGCTTCTCGCCCGCGACCGCCGCGGAGACAACCTGGCGCTGGCCCACCGCGGACGCCGCCTGGGCGCCCGACTCGCTAGCCGCCGCCTGAAGCTCCTCGCACACGACGCGCCAGTACACGGCAGCCTCGGGGGCCATGAGCTCCGCATCATTCGCGCGGCGCAAACCACCGTTCGCCGCGTTACCGTCGACGGCGGACTGCGCCACGTCGCCGAGCTTGACGCGGCCGCACTCGATGAGCGCGCGGACGGCGGAGGCGGCGACGTCCTCGTTGGACTCGGCGTCGAGCGCCGCGATCAAAGCCAGGACGTCCCCCTCAAAGGCGTCGTGCCACCTCTTGAGCATGCCGATGGCGGCGCCCCGGACGGCGTCGGATCGCTCGGCGAGCCCGCGGCGGACGGCGGCGGCGCGCAGGGCGATGGAGATGGACGCGACGGGAACCTTGGAGGTGAGCGCGAGGAACGCGACTCGCCTGACGTCCTCGGACGCGTCCCTCGTCCTCTCCACGACGTGGGGGATGGTAAAGTCGGAGATGGCGAGGGAGCCCAGGATCGCCTTGCGGACGTCCTTGTTCTTCTCGGCGCCGAGGAGGGTGATGAAGGAGGTGGTGATGACGTCGTCGCTGAAGTTGCCATCCTCGCCGCCGTCCTGAAGCCGGCTCAGCGCTCGCGCCGCCTGGGCTCGAACCACGGGAACTTTATCCCTCAGTCGGTCGAGCATGACATCCTCCATGCGCTCGTAGAGGTCGTCGGAGATCTCAGCCTCGACGCCGAGGGCGTTGAGGACACCGGCGACGAGCTGGCACACGCGGAACCGGATGGCCCTGTCCTTGGCGGTGGCCAGGTTGAGAAGGAACCCGAGGAAGTTTTCGCAAAACTCGTCAGCCTCCTCCTCGGTGCCGGGGGTTCTCGACGCGGTGAAATGGACGAGGAATCGGACCACGCGCTCGGCGCACAGGTCCCTCTGTGGCGACGAAATGGGGAATGGAAGACGTGTCAGATGTGTTTTGGCGTCGTGGGGTGCCGAGTCGAACGCGATACGCGCGTGAGGTCGCGAGTCGGGGCGGGCGCGTCGCGCGGGGGATTTAGGTCCCCTTGAAAGAAATGGGACGGGAATCGCCCCGCGGTGGGGCGTCGTCCCCGCGGGTCCGGTCCCCGTCCGTCGAATGTATCGTGCTTCATCGCGTGCGTGCGCGTACCTTGAACTCGAGGAGCACGGGAAGGATGCAGTTGCACAGCTCGGGGAGGAACGTGTCCGGCGTCGCGTGTCGCACGCTGGTCATCTGCTTGACCAGTTTGCGATGGACGGTCAGCGAGATCTGCGCCTCGTTGAGGATCTGCCCCACGGTGGGGAGTTGCTTCGCGGGCATGGCGTCAAGCGTGTGTCGGTTCAACGCCGATGACGCGTCGCTCAAGATGTACGTCGAGGGATGCGGCGCTCGCGCGGACGCTCCGTCGATATATGGCTGCACGGAGCGCGGTGGACGGCTACACGAGAAAAGTCGCTGGCTTCACGTGTCACGAAATTTTGCCGAATTTCGGAAATCAGACCGTCATTCTTGAGTTAATTAGACACACGCAAAAGCGTTACAACGGCCACTGATTTGTTGGCACCTGATTATCGTCTAAACCTCGACCCCCTCGTTCGCCGCGTGCATGCTGTCCTCGCACACCAGCAGCTGGTGGATCAACCCCAGGTAGGAGATATCCTCCCCCATCACGTCGCACAGGGAACCCACCACCTTGTCCTCGTCGTCCGACTCGTTCAGGTTATCCAGAGCCCTGTACGCGGCTACAAACTTTTCTTGGCCCAAGTTCCGCTCCAGGTGCACCCGCAGCGCCTCGACCCTGTCCGACAAGCAGCTCGTGTCGTCCACGTCGTTCAGTCTCACCGTCGCTCCGTCCAGGTAAAACTTGGCGGGGTTGATGAACGTGCTGTCGTGGTCGAGGGACACGGTCGAGTCGGTGTTTGCCACCGAATGTTTGCCCCCGTCTGTGTTTGACTTTGACGACTTTGCGTTTCTCCCCGACTTTGACTTTTCAGCCGAGGTGGCGTCCGAGGCGGTCGCCCCGTCGCATTCCGGCACCACGCCGTCCGTCTCAGCATCCGTCATGGCGACGTCCCCGCGCCCGTCGTCCTCCCCGGAGCACAGCGCGGATCCCGCCCTGATGGTCATCGGATCGTCGTCGTCGTCCGCCCCGTCTGAGATGATCGTCCCGAGCCTCGCCGCCAGTTCCTCCGGCTCGCACGTCGTCGCGCCCAGCACGCAGCCCGTCGGTGCGTCCACAAACACCCTCGCGCCGTGAACATCCGCGTGGACCTCCACCCCGGGAGGCGAGCCGCGGTGATCGCCGCGCGCGTCCGCCACGGCACGCTCCCGGTTACGCTCGGCGGCGGCTTTGTTCTCGAGCCAAACCTCCCGGCGCGGGTCAGACACGCGCTCTTGCGTTTGCGGCGACGATGAACGGGACTCACGCGGCGGGGGCAGATCGATCGTATCGGGAGCTGACGCGGCTTTCCCCTCGGCCCTCGCGCGGTTACGCTCGGCGGCAGCCTTGTTCTCTTCCCAGACGCGTCGCCTCGCATCCGCCGCCGACGGCTCCCTGGTAGTCACCCCAACCTTGACAAAGCCGTCTTGACGCGTGGGAGCCTGGCCAACCTTGACGAATCCCGCGACGCGCCCGCCCACCGGGTTCTGTCGGCTGTCCGGTCTGTCCGCGCCACCCGGTCCCGTCTGGTCGGTCGTCACCGCGTGCCACTCCGGTCGATCGGGCGAGAGTTTCTTGCGCGGGGGCGACGACGACGCGCTGGGCGGGGGCGAGATGGACGGCGCGTGTGTCGGCGAGTCGCTCGTCGCGGTTCCGGGCTTCCGGTTGTTCGGATCGTTCGTCGGCGCCGGGCGGGACGGCGCCGCGCTCGGCGGCGGCGACGGTCGCTTCTTCGTCGCCTGCGTCCTGGGCAGAGTGTCGACGCACGCCGGCGCTGAGTGTCTCGGAGGCGCCGCCGGTGAGGTACGCTTGGGAACCAAAACCTCCACGGGCTGGTTCCCCAGGTCCATCTGCGCGCGTTGCTTGTTCGCCCGAGCCTCGGCTTGCCGCCTGAGAAACTCCCGTCGAGCCTCCTCGCGCTCAGCCGCTCGACGCTTCTCCGCGTCCTCCCTCTCCCGCGCTCGAGCCTCATCCGCCCGTTTGCGACGAGCCATGCGAGCCTCCTCCTCCTCGCGAAGCTTGCGCCGCCGCTCGTCCAGCGCCTGCTCGCGGCGGCGGCGGTTGATCTCCTCAGCCTCGCGGCGGGCTTTGGCGGCGTCGGCGGCGGCGGACTGCGCCCGGGATGGAAAGTTGGGATGCTGTTCGTTCCGCGGTTGGGCGCGCGAGGGCAACGGGACGGGGTCGTAAGGTCTGGCCCTGTTCGCCGCGTGTGCGGCCCAGATGGGCACGCCGCCGCCCCGCGCGCCGACCCGGTGCACGGGGGGAGTGAACGCAACCTTCGGGTCCTTGGCGCCCCGAGCAGGTGGGTCCCTCGCGGCCAACGCCGTCGGGGGCCGCTCGCGCCCGATGAGCCCGCCGCGGCTCGGCGGAGGCTTCGGAGGATCCGAAGGCTTACCAGGTGCCTTCTGGGCGGTGGGTACGCCCTCGCCGCCTGAAGGGTACGGCGCCGGTCTCGCTCTGGGCGGAGATAGCCGGACGCCGCCGCCCGCGATTTTCGAGTTGTGATCCGACGCGGGTGTCCGTCTCGACGCGGGCGCGCCGGGCTTGCGGTGTATGACGGTGTGACTGAACTCATCCGCGTGTACGTCCTCGTCGAGCCACCGCTTGGCCCTGTCCTTGAACGGCTGTTTCGATAGGATCTCGTTCACGCTCGGTCGACGCGCGGGGTCCCTCTGCAGCATCTGCGCGATGACATCCCTGACGGCGCGGCTGTACCTCGAGCTCACCGGCGTGTAATTGCCGCGAAGGATCTTGACGATGAGCAGCTTCAGGCTGGCACCCTCGAACGGGTGCTGCAGCGAGCACATCTCGTACAGCACGCACCCGAGGCTCCAAACGTCGCTCTTGTTATCGTACGACTTGTTCTCGCAAATTTCCGGCGAGAGGTAGTACGGCGTGCCCACCGCGGTCTGAGCGAGCTGGGTGGTGCCGCTGAGCACCTTGGACACGCCAAAGTCCCCGAGCTTGCACCGGCCATCCGCCGTCATGAAGACGTTCTGGGTCTTGAGGTCCCTGTGCAGCACCTTGCGGTCGTGGACGTGCTTCAAGCCGAGGCACATCTGCGTGAACCAGTCCAGGATCCGGTCCTCCGCGAGGGGGACGCCCTTCTGGCGCTTCAGCCGCATGTACATGTCGCCGCCGGCGCAATAATCCATCACGATGCACAGCCTGCCGCGCTCGGTGAAGGACTCGTAGCAGGTGACGATGTTGGGATGGTGCAGCGCGCCGAGGAGCTTCGCTTCCAGTAAACTAGCCTCCCTCTCGCTCTTGGGCATCTTCGACATGTCCACCTCTTTCTGTTTGGACGATGGACGGGGGCGGGGTCAGCGGACGTTGTTGACACGGATTTTGTTGACCGCCGAGACTCTCCATCGGAGGCGGGGACGGCGGTGATGGGCGGGTGACGCACCACGACGTACTGCTTGCTCGGATCCTTGGCGACGGTCACGAGGACCGCGTGGCCGAACGAGCCCTTTCCGAGCACCTTGACTCGCTTATACTTCTCCATGGCGCGTGTCGGGTGTGTCTGCTCCAGCGGCGCGGCGCGTCTTGTCTCGAGCGATTATTTATCGAGCCCGCGGCGTGGTGCGTGGAATGAGCGACGCGCGAGGGTCGCCGATGAACCGGAGGCGGGTTTTTAGGGATTCCGACGCGTATCCGAGGTGGATAACGCGATTAACGATCCTCGAGGGGTCGCCGGGAGGTCACTCAAGGTCGTGCGTGCTTGGACTTGTGCGTGCCGTCTTGGCGATGCCAAAAAACAAAAGAGTTGACTTTTTTTAGTTGCTCTGGCAGTTTTTGGATTGGCTCAAGACTCGAGAACGGAGGTCTGTTTTTCCCATAGAACGCAATCCATTCGGCTCCGTGCGTTACAAGTACGATCAAACTGCCAAAGGGGGGAAGAAATCGAACAGGTCCAACAGATTTCGCCACACTACTTTGGATCGGCTCGATGACTGCGGCCGCCGAGCCTCCCGCCACCAAGCCGGTGGTGCACTCGTTCCCCTCCGACCTCGTCGAGGCGGAGGCGGCGCAACGCGCGAAGGAGGATATTCGCCGCAAGGTCGAGGCCGAGCTCGTCGCGGCGCTCACGTCTCTCGAGACGGCCAAGAATGCCAAATCGTTCGGGGGCTCCGATAAAGAGAATTCCGAGACGGGCGGCGACAGCACCAAGCTGAAGGACGAGCTCGCGCGGACCAAGGAGGAGCTGAACGGGTGCAGGTTCCTTCTGCGAGACGCACAGAACGCACTCGCCGACGAGGCGGCCAAGACGGAACAGGCGAACAAGGCTGCCGAGCGGTGGGAAGGCGAGGCGAGCAAGCTCCGGGACGAGCTGGCGAGCGTCAGGGATGAGCTCGACAAGGCGCGCGTGGCGACCGCCGCGGCGCAGGGTTTCGTGAAGCGTCATCAGGAGATGCAGCGCAAGCAACAACAAGCGGCGGAGATGGTGCGTCAGGCGGAGGAGCTGAAGCTCGCGGTGGAACGCCAGGCGGCGACCGTCGAGCCCCCGAGCGCCGAGGTGCCGGAGGAACCATCCGCGCCGGTGGAGGAGAACATGCGCCACCCGCCTCCGCCTCCGAGGTCACCCGCGCGAGCCGCGCCCAAGCCTGGCGAGGACGCCTTCCCAAAGGTTGACGTCGAGAAGGTCAAGCTCGCCAGGGAGGTGGCCAAGCAGACGCAAGAGGCGCTCAGGGCCCAG
>Ga0257106_1000381_pt1 | contig 26835 bp, 12 predicted proteins | sample LP_taG_3_FD_190177 | JGI IMG/M metagenome (GOLD analysis project Ga0257106, IMG submission 190177) | Marine microbial communities from Northeast Subartic Pacific Ocean, Canada - LP_J_2011_P26_10m | ecosystem: Environmental > Aquatic > Marine > Oceanic | place: Canada: Northeast Subartic Pacific...
TTCAACTTTAAAGGAGGAAGCGGTGCTTACGTCGCGTTGGTTGTGCTCCTGGCGGGAGGGGCGGTAGGAATACCGAGCATGAATCCCACCACAATTGAGGAGTTTGCGAGTCAGTTGAGTTTAGAAGGGAAAACGAAGAAAGGGGAGAAGAAGAAAATGGATCATTCTACGATTTGGGCTGCGATGGAGAGAGACAAAACTAACTTCTTACGAAACGAAGACCGTACGTACTCTCTGGCGAAGGACTTGAAGAAGAAGAAGAAGGAGACAATGACGAAGAAAGAGATTGAATCCGCTGTGGAGAAAATCAACGATGAGGTTCTCGCGGACGCGAAGAAGGAAGCGAGCGAGTTCAACTTTAAAGTAGGAAGCGGTGCTTACGTCGCGTTGGTTGTGCTCCTGGCGGGAGGGGCGATAGGAATACCGAGCATGAATCCCGCCAAAATTGAGAAGTTTGCGAGTCAGTTGAGTTTAGAAGGGAAAACGAAGAACGGGAAGAAGACGAAAATGGATTATTATACGATTCGGAATGCGATGGAGGCAGACAAAACTAACTTCTTACGAAACGAAGACGGGGGTACGTACTCTCTGGCGAGGGAATTGAAGAAGAAGAAGGAGACGAAGAAGAAGGAGAAGGAGGAGAGGAAGTCAGAACCTCGGGTGGTGCACGTGAAAAGAGGAGAATGGGATTCGACGAAGTTTGAAGATGTTCTTTTCTACGGAAACAAGGACAAATGGTGCCCTTTGTGTGACGGGCGAACTGTCGTGAATCGTACCTTCGTGATGTTTTACTCGCACTGGATTTTAGAAGACATGGCAGAGGAGGTTGTGATTGAGCATTACGGAAACGAGATAAAGATAAAGACAGAACGAATCAAGAAGGCTCTTGATTACTATTTCGAAAAAAAGCTCGAAACAAGTCCGAGATCTGACATCAAGAGTTTTGATGACGTCTGCCGCCAGCATGAGGAGTTGTGTCACCACTGTTGGACAAAGCTGGAAAAGTGGCTTAAACAACCTTGAGATTTAAAACGAACGGAGAGCTTTATGAAGAATGCGGAGCAACAAACGATACGATACGATACGATACGATACTATAACAGAACAGAAATGTTTTTTTTAACTACGATGAGTACGATACGATAACTTTCACCACATCAACAACATCTCTTCTAGTGTGCAAACGACGATTCGAATATCGTTATTTTGCGTCAATCTTTCTTTTAGATGCACACGTAGTGCTATTCGTGCTATTCGTTTCCATTTACTACTCGCATTCTAATCCCAAAAAATCTCTACTTTTAGCCGCGAGGAAAACGAGCGACGGATAGTAAACGGAAGTAATTACCCCAATACAAGTCACGACATCACTGACAGTGATATACTCTTGGAGTCTAGGATAGAGAAGATGAACGTTCGCGACAGTTTTGTCGATATTTGGTCGGAAAGTATGTGCGCCGAGAATTTATTCTGTGGGTGATAAATGTTTATGACCAGTAATCTCGGCAGCGACTTCTGCGTTCTTTTTTTGCACGAGAACACGAACGAGAACATGCTGATGGATAACACGTTTCCAGAGGGATCGATCCGCGTCTTCTTTTTCGAAATTCATGGCGCCGTTGGTTCTCCACTTCTCAAAACGTACGCGATGAGAGAGTTTTGAGGGAGATTCCTCCCTTCCGGCATCGATTTTATCGTACACTTCTTTCTCGTATGGTTTTGGGAATGTGAACGCTACAAAAACACGCGCAATACGCAGGGCATCGATAATGATGATGTTTACTCGTTGCTTTGTGCTTTTTTAAAGAAAAATCTAATTAGGATGTGTAGCGTGCGTATAAATGTGGCGAAATGTTTTTCTCTGGGGCGTCGTAGAAGAGATGAAAGAGGCAAACTTTGCATTCGCGTTGAATGGCGTATACTACTGTATATGATTTATGTATATATACTTTTAGAACGAGAAAACATACACGCGCGTCTAAACACTCCTCACGACATCTTCAAGGGAAGAGAAAGCCTCTTGCACTGTTTACTCCTTCTTCTTGTTCTTGTTCTTGTTCTTCTCTTTTCATCGCTACTTTCTTCTCGTAGGACTCGTTCATTTTATCGTAGTATTTTTTCATTTGTTCCAACATTTTCTCCATGAACGCTACGAAATGCTCGAATCCGTTCTCACCCCTCTTCGTGCCTTTGCCCCATTTATGCGTTTTACCAAAAGCGTTGCGCCTTATACCGATTTTTCGCATGCCGTGCATGGCGTGTGAGATGCAAAAAATACAACTATTGTTCTCCGACCTCTGTTGGACGAACGCTTTCTTATAATAGTAGCTTTCCGTTGTTGCTATTTCCTCGCACGCTGCGTTCCTCTCTTCTTTTCTTTCTTCTTCTTCTTCTTCTTTTTCCTCTTCTCTTTCTGCTTCTTCTTCTTCTACTTCCTCTATTTCATCTTCGATGGTGATGACATCATCATCATCGATATCGCAGTAAATGGTTACGTTTTCCTCTGTTTCCTCTGCGAAATCGAACACGGGCGGAAGAAAAGTATTCAAACGGTAAACCATGGGATTACCCGGACGATTGCTTCCAGACGCTAATGGATACGAAACGTTCACATGCCCTAAGTTGAAGAGAATGTTTTTGATTTTCAACCAAATTTCTTCGCGTCGGGTGGCATCTCTTCCTTTTTCTTTGACGCGAAGATCTCTGCAACAGAACGCCATGTCGAACGACAACAGGTCCGATAAAAACGTTTCCATCGGTCCGACAGTAGAGAGCACGAATTTCCAAAAAGGTTCAATCTGCTCGTCGTCTTTGTCGCTAAGATAATCTCTGAACTTGCCTAATGGCATCATTACCACCGCATTGCCGTCTCGTCTGAAATGGTACGATGTAGATTTACTATCGACGTTACCCGCCAACGCTTTCTCGTTGCCTTTGTCCATGTATTTTTCAGAAACTTTATCAAGGAGTTTCGTTAAAAAATTCACTTTTGCATCCATCATCTTGTCGTCGTTCTTGTAAACTCCGTCGTAGGCTTTGGAGATCATGTGAAACACTTTCGGCGTGTTGAACACAAAGCCAAAGACGGTGGCGATTTCGTCGAACCACTCGTTATTATTGCGCAAGCGATCGTCTTTGATTATATCCTTCAAAAGTTCCATCAAAAGTTCCAACTCGCTCGATATCGAGGCAATAACGGGTCGTGATGTTGTTGCTTCGTTGGTTTCTTGTTGGAGTTTTTTAGTCAGATACTTTATCTTCGTAAACAACGCTCGAACCCAATTCGCCATTCTCATGTTTTTAACATAAACATTCGTCGTGAGCATTAAATACATGAGAATGCAGCAATATTTGCTCACGTTCGCATCGTCTGTCTTTTCGAACATCTTCATGAACTCGAACGCTTTCATGAGATCTTTCGTATTTTTATCCGAAAATTTGACCACGTCCGAAATTTTGACGTCCGTTTCTTCACGAGCTTCCTCCTTTACTACGAGCTCTTGCACCATAGTCAAGAGGAGATTCATCATATCGGGACTTCCGAAAGAGTCGTCAATTGCGTCGATTGGGCATTCAACACTTGCACGAGGTTGACGTTCGATCAAAATCTTTAAAAAACATTCGCTTTGTTCGACCAAGAGAACTGACATCAGCGCGTCTGCGTCGTAATCGTTCACTTTCTGTAGAAACTCGTTCACGAATCCTGAAAGAGACAATTCAAAGGTTTCCTTTTCCCCATTGTAATCAACGTTGACGGTGTACACCGCGTCGTAATTGACGACGAGCGTTTCAATTTTGCCCTTTATCGTCAAAAGGAGGTTCCTTAAAGTTTCCTTTTCGAGCCCTGCTCTCAACTTTTCGTTTCGCTTTGGAGGGTTGTTCTCCAAGTTTCTCTGTTTGACCAAGAAGCGAAACTGACTTTTATCTCCCTTCTTCTCTTCTTCCTTTACATAGTCGAATAACAGCTCCATGGTTGACTTTTCGCTCTTCTTCTCCTCCTTCATCTTCTTCTCCTCTTCTTCCTCCTCCTCCATCTTCTCCTTCTCTTCTTCTTCTCCTCCTCTTCCTCTTCCTCTTTGTCTTCTTCTTTGTCTTCTTCTTCCTCCTTCTTTTCTTTTCCTTCTTCTTCCTTCTCTAAACTTCCCTCTTTCTTTTTATTTTTGAAGTCCGCGTTGAATTCGCAGCGACAACAGACTCTTTCCCGCGTGCGTTCGCGAGAGAACCTCTCGTCGTCGTTGTATATCCAGCGAGTGGTGCGCGCGCGCTCTCTTCTTTTGTGTGTGCTTTTGTGTGTGCGTGTGTTCTTTTATTCGTTTTGACGAGGGAGAGAGAAAGAGAGTTGTGACACGTATTTTTCGGAGAAAAATACCTTTTTTTTCTTATTTTGGCGGCATAAAAAAGATGTTACTGGTGGGAGTATCCTCCTCCTCGTTTGGGGCGATTTTGTCCTCCCCGACGAGCAGAAGAGCACAACACACTAGAAACAACAACAACAACAACAACAACAACAACAACAGCATCAATCATGCGACGATGAGTAGCAGCAAAAGCGCGCGTAAATCTACTTTGCGCGGGATGGGCGTCGTTCGCGGGGAAAAAATGATGATTTCACCATCGTCATCATCGAAGACGATCTGCGCTGTGAACAACGCTTTATCCTCCTCCTTTTCCACCAAGCAGAAGAAGATGAGATCATCGGTGAAAGTGAACGCAATGTTTAACAACAACAACAACGATGATTCTTCCTCGGGAGGAGGAGACGATGAGTTCAAAAAAATCGTCAACGATATCGTATACGTGGACCCAGTGGTCGGGGCGAAGCGATTCTCGAATTACTTTTGGGCCTCGGTCGTGACCGCCGGCGCGAGCGGGTTTTTGATCACCGGCGCGAGCGCGTATTTCAAACACAATTTGGTGTTTTTCTTGGACGCTTCGGACATTCAATTCTTTCCGCAAGGGTTGGTGATGAGTTTTTACGGTATCGCGGGTTTGTTGTTGGCGACGTATTTATGGTTGACGATCAACTGGAACGTCGGCGCCGGGTATAACGAGTTTAACAAAGAGGAAGGGATTTTTCGAGTGTTTAGGTATGGGTTTCCGGGGAAGAATAGACGGGTGAACTTGTTGACGGATTTGAAAGACGTGACGGCGGTGAGAGTGGAGATTTCTGACGGGATTAATCCGAGACGGGTTGTGTACGTGAAGTGCAAAGGTAAAGGCGATATCCCGTTGACGCGCATCGGCCAACCGTTGACGTTGGCGGAGGTGGAGAGGCAAGCGGCGGAGTTGGCGAAGTTTTTGCAAGTTCCTATCGAAGGGCTTTAAACATATTTTTGAATTCGTTTGATGATTTGGTAATAAATAAGTACTATTGGCACCGAATGTACTGGTACGCTTTTCTCTAAAATTTACTCGCTGAGTTGGGTCACCAACGCCACTCCTCTTTTAATCCAGTGTTCCGCGGGTTCTTTCGTGGGCATTTTCACGTGCATGACAAAGTTTGTCGAGTGTCCGGTCGTCGCGAGCGTACCTCTTCTTTCTGCCGTTCGATAGCAAGGGCAATCGTACCTCGCGTTTTGCTTAATCTCGTCTGCTTTTCTCGGCTTGAGCCAAAATATAGGCGCTTTCGAGTGTAAGACGTTTTTCTCCGATTCAACCAGTTGCATGTTTTCTTCGTCCCACCCGCATCCTTCTAAGAATAGACCGGAGACGTACACTCCAGCTTCGGGTGGTTCGGTAATATCACTCACGTCGCCTTTGATTGGCTCAAAATCGAACGCTATTTCGTCCACGGGGAGTTTGTGTTTGCGGCTATAGTTCTGCAACGCGGCCGTTAAGAACGACTGCGCGAAGAAGAAACCAGAGATCCAAAACACCGCGGGTGGCTTTCCATTCCTATCCCAAGTCTCGAGCATGCTGCAACGCTCCAAGAGGTCGTCAAAGTACGAGGAGAAAGGTTTGAGCGACGGATAACTCACTTTTTTCCAGGCTTCCGGAACGGCGTTGCGCTCGATTGCTTTCTTCGACGCTTCGGACTCGGCCGAGAAAGCTGCGCGTCCGGCGAGAGCGGCTTCAATCTCGTGCAAGGATTTTCGAATGTTGAGCAAAAGCTTGTTATATCGGGACATTTCTTGACACAAAGTTGTTCCGAGAGAATCCGCGTAGGCGTCAGGGAGCTTTTCTCGCGTGTTTTCGACATTAAAATTAGACGGAAGACGGGCGATTGCGTCGTTGATGACTTCTTTTAACGCAGTGTTCGTATCCGCAGCCTCATTTGTGGTGGTACTAGATGAATCTTCTTCGCAGTCATCCTTTTCCTTCGTTGCGTTTTCACCACTTTCTTCTGTCTCGAGATTCTCGTTTGTTTCCTCGCTCGCGCTATCGCCGGACATTTTTAGTAAATCTCGACACATCGCCTCTGCATCCGCGCGATCTTTAGAGACGTCAGCGTTCGCGTGCAAACCAAAAACCTCTGGTTCTGGTAAAGCGGGTAATGCGTCCACGTGTTCGAGAAGCTGCGCACGACTTGGATTCAAGATGGACGGAGTTGCGTATTTTCCAGAGGCGGATAACGCAAAATTATTCGACGACGCGGCTTCTTCTGAGTAGCACTTTTCAAGAATAGTCGCGAGCAGAATGCGGTCGTTAGCGTCTGTTACTCTGCCTCCATAGTTACATTCACCGGCTAAATAACGTAAAGCCTCGAGAGGTAACTTCGAGACAGCTTTCGATACGAGCGCTTTTTCGTCATCATCGGCAACGGTAGTGGCGGCACCACCAGTAGCTTCGTCTTCGATGCTACCATCCTCTTCATCCTCGTCTTTTTCATCGAGGAACATTTTTAGTTGTCGTGCAGATATCGATAAATCACCGTCGTCGAAGCCATACGGAACGTTCCAACCGATAGGCCCAAACGCTCGTCGTTCTTGAACGTTGGCGTGAAAAAAACATAACGAAAATAACAATCGCTTGAACTCGTTAGGCCTTGCACATTTATCGAAAAAGTCATCATCGCAAAGCGGCTGTACACTTAAAGCGCGTTTCACATTCGCTCGGATCCCTCTGGGCGGCTCGTTGGTCATTTTCACCGCGTTCTGTAAAATTGTCATCGGAAAGTCTTTCGACGGATACGACGTCATCCACAATCTGAACCTATTGTGCGCTTCGCCTTCACCAGCGACTAAATCTTCGCATATTTTCTCCAAAGCTTTCATCCACGAAGGTGCTAGATGACAATTCTGTAAAACAACCCAACCGCCGTTTACGCGAGCTTCATCGATGAGCTTCTTTGCCTTGGGGCCTTGGCCTTGACCGAGCGAGATCGATTTCACCGCATCGGCCTCCCCTTTCGACGCTGCAAACTGTAAGAGCTTTGCCATTGGATCTGAACCTGCTGACAAGACAAAGACTAGCGGTGCACGCGGTCCTGCATCTGCGTAACATTTCTCTAAATCGAAAGTTGGAGGCGTTATGAACTGTTCGCCAAGCGTCGCGCCGACATATTTACGAGCAGCCGGGATAAGCTTATCCGGGCGCAAACAACGAATAATACACAAACGACTGAATTCAGAAAGCGTGTCATACGGTTTCGGGAAAGCAGCTTCGTGCGGAGTAGAACTATCATACGCAGCTTTCCACGTTTCTTGCGATTCGATATTGGTTGTATCTAAAATACTTTCACAAATATCCGAAAATCTCGGAAGAAAGGATAAATTAGCAAAATCATTCGCGCGCTTTTCATCGATCCAGTCCACAGTTTGTACGAGTTTTTCTACTAGATTCTTGTCAACTTTTGATCCAATCTGAACGCCCGTGAGTAGAAAGTTCCACTCTTGTCCGTCGAGCATCCCTTCGTCCCGAGAAATGCGCGAACACAGCGAGAACGAGAACAGAAGTTTATCGCATTCAAAGAGCGAGCGGCAGACATTATCGTAGAGACTTTTCGTGAAGTGCGTTCGAATATCTCGCAGTCGAGTATCGACCGAATCTTCGACGGCGGTCTCCTCCACTGATGATGATACTGATGTTGTTTTCTCAAATTTGGAGTTTACGACAGAGGCGATGAATAATCGCGAGAACCATTGCAGCGAGTACTGATACATCGATTCAATCGCAGCCAAATCTGATATGCAGAAAAAGAGTAAAGCTGCGTAAGATCCAGAACTTGAGTACGCAGATCTTGCAGCGTTAATGTCTTTCTCAGTCTCTTCTGCCTCAGCTTGAGCTTGCGTAACGGATTCAGAGACCGACTTGGAGTCTGTAATAATTTTAATCGCACGCTCGTCGTCGAGGATGTTGCCGTCAGAGTTTGATAAAACCTCTAGAATCTGATCTTCCAGCTGTTTCAACTCTCGCGCATTCTTCGCAGATTGCGTAACGAGCTCATCTTTCTGCTTTTCCAGATCTGGGCGTTCTTTTGCAACGACCAAGGCGAGAAGTTGATCGCTCAAACCTTCTCGTGTGATTGCGAAATCGAGCAATGTCACTTTCACCGCTGTCTCCGGTAAATAGTGCGGGTTTCGAAGTTTCGTCGTAATGTAAAGTCTAAAGTCTTCCGAATACTCAACTGTTGCGTCTCCCAATCGCATACACGTCACGCCTCCGCTTTTAAATGTTTGCTTCAAAAGTAAAGGCTCTAGACTTGGATCGAGTTCTTCTCCGACGTTTTCTAGTAATACCGGCGTACCAAACTGAATGGCGTTTTCGAGTTCCCGCATATGCGCTCCATCTTCAGACAGTTTCACGACTCTGAGGTTATTCTTCTTCTCCATATTTTTAATCCAAGCGTTTGCTTGCCCTTGTGGATCAATCATAAGAGGCCAACGTCTCGCATTTTCGATTATGATGGCGTTCTCAATGGAGAATTGATCGTTTGGCAACGCCGCAACTTGCCATTCCCTGATTCTGACGGCATCGCCGAGAATGTCAATCAACTCGCATTTAGTCGAACAGATTATTTTCGATTTATTGAGCTCATGCATCCACATATCATGCATCTCTTGTCTGCAAGACATTGGAAACGCACCCAAGTATGCGATAGTACCGGCGGAAAGGATCGCGTCGCCGACAATATTTTCATACTGTCGACCGAGATCTTCCGCTTTTTTCTTCCAACGAGCGCGCTCGCCGCCTAAACCTGAAATCAAACTCTCGGCGCGTTGTAACTTTACTGCGCACAAATTCGCTTCTGCTTCGAGGTTAGCTTTTTTATCGTTCTGCTTCTTCAACTCTGTCTCCATAGCTTCGAGCTTATCTAATATCGTTTTCAAATCCGCTCTGGTGGCGTTTAATCCCACCATGACTTCATCGTACGCCGCTTCGGCTTCCTTCAACGCTTCTTGCTTCGGGGCGACGATTTTTGCAACTTTATCGTACTTGTCCATTGCACAAACCCATTTGCACAAACCTTCGGCAGCGCTCGACGCATTCGCAGCTTTTTCAGGCGTGAACAACGGGTTCGAGATGTATACTGATCGAATTTTCTGTATGACTTTTATCGGTATGTTATCTTTGTCGTACGATTTAAGCGTTTCCAGGAAATCTTTGTCGTTTAGTAATCCACACGATGGTTTCCAGTAGTCATCGACAGTGCGACCCGTATCTGGATCTTTTGCCCGAGCTGGTTTGACTTCTAAAATGACACAGACGGCTTCGAGGACGAGTTTAATAATCGCCGGCGGGTTTTTCAACTGTTTCACGTAATTAATATCCGCAGGTTTCAACGTATCCAAGGCGGCAATAGCGTCGTTGAGAATAGGCATGGCCTCTGCTAATATGTTCTCGCATTCTTCTTTCACTCTGTTAGCTTCTCTAGCTTTTTCCGCGGCGACGGCTTCATCGGCTTCGACAATCTTACGTTTCGGCTCGACTACTGTCTCCTTCTCGTTTTGAATTTCTTTCATCATTTCGGCGACTTCAATTGCGGACTCTTTCAGCTTCGGTTGCAGAGCTTCGAGTTCACTTTGCATGCCCGCAACTTGCTCTGCCGAAGATGCGAGCTTTTCCAGACCAACTTCGTATCGTCTCTTCAATCGCATAGTTTCCTCTCTTCGCTTACCCACTAAACTCGCAAACGTGCTCAAAAGTTCGAGATAACTCGTTGGCGTGACGTAATTCTTCCGTCCAGTTCTCGCGTAGTACCGTTCAGATAACTCTGCCACGGACGAGTGCATGATACCACACACACTCGTAAGCGCACTCGCGGCCTCGGGCGAAATACCATCCACGGATTCCCGGAGAATCTTACCGGCGACCGCTTCTAAGGCATCTTCCGGCCACGCTTTGAACCAATCAATAGTGCAGCAATTGACCAACGACGGAAATTGACGCAAACGTTCTCGGAAAGCCTCGCCGGCCGGAGATAAGCACAGAACGACGTGAAGTTTACGGCGACACCTCGATACGAAGTACGCCCACAGCTCCGATTGCGTGGCATCCTCTCCAATTTCTTTCGTGGCATCTTTTCGAACCATTTCTAAAACTTGAGCCTTCTCGTCCGTTGGAAAAGCGTTTGGAATCTCACCGGCGTTGAGTAAGTTGTTGATATCTTCGATGAATGCCTCGTCTTTTATTTGCGCGTCGCTGAATAAGAAGACGACGTCTCGGTTCTCCCCGCCAGACATACGCAGCATATTTTTCAAATCTTCCCTCCATTCGAGCATACCATACGTCTTTGTCATTTCAATTTCTTTCACAAACATTTCTCCACTCGCGTGCGCAGCTAGTCTTGCGAGCGATTTGCGTCCCGAACCACCGACGCCAACCAAGAGAGCGTGTCCACCAGGTTGTGCTAAAATGCGGCAAATTCGTGAAATATGCTCCGCGGCGTAAACGAACATGGTAATATTCATAGGCTGTTTTGAATAATGATTGTAATAGTTCAAATGTTCGTCCATGATTGAAACCCAACTATGAGCATCTCCAGAAAGTTCTTCGTAACTTGGAGGAGGTACTTGTAGCTCGAGATTGTTCGCGTCGTCGTCGTCGTCGTCGTCGAATTCATCGCGTATTTTCGGTGGATTTGCATATTTACCGAACGCCAAAAGTTTCGTATCGTTCATATTCAAGTGTGAAAACAAGTCGTCGAAGTTTTCTCGGAAATGTGTTGACACAGCGACCCGCATGGAGTCAACCAGTATTCTTTCATCCGCTAATTCAACTAAGCGATCTCCAAAGACCCTCAATATTTCGTGAGTCCACAGTCTCGTGATTCGAAGTCGGCCAAAATCGCTCTCATTCTCCACTTGCGAGAGCGGTAACATAGTCAAACCCAGCGCGACTCGCGAAAAATCTCGCAAATTGAACGAATAGTGCGATTTCTCCGGCGTAGGAAGTAACTTCTCGAGGCAAGTTTGGTATACGACCAGCGTAGCGCAAACGGCGTCCGGAGCCATGTTGACGATAGAATTATGAAACTCGCAGTTCTGAAAGTGTTGCGATAAAATGGCGTTATAAATTCCTTTCAAAGCCGATTCGTCTACTTCCGGAACTGAAACGAGTGAAAAGTGACGCAAGTACCGCTCCGTCACTGGATTTCTACCTCCACCGGCTGGACCCATCGCGGCGACGAATTGGATATCTTGGAGCGTTACAAACGCGTTGTCTCTACCGTACCAACCTCCGTAATCATGGAATTGTCGAAGAATTTCAATAGGAGGTTGCGCGCCATACGATTCGCGTTGCGGCATATTAACGTCATCGATAAAGAATACGCCCTTAGCACCTGGAATTGGTCCATATACACCTTTTCGCCTCTTATCGAGACGTCCATCCACTTGCGCTTGTGTAGCGTTCGCAGATGTTCTCGCAGAAAACCCAATAGTTGTCGGTTGCCATTTACTCTTATCTAAGGAGCGTAATCTGCGCTGTACGATGGTTGATTTTCCAGTACCCGTGGGGCCGCAGAAGAGTATCGGGTACCCATGCCGCAAAGCGCAATCGAGCAAGTGATCGCACGTAGCTGTTTCTTTCGTTGGAACAATTGTTGCATCAAAAGGAAGGTTTTTTGGAATAATTCGAGCTTGCGCCGGAATAGAGTCAATCCATTTTTGCCACGCAATACCGTGCAAACGTTCAACACCGGCTCCTTTGGGAGCGGAAATTTTGAAATCGTAGACGGTGGCACTTTCATCGCGCCAAAATGTTTCCGGACATGACAGAGAACTGTTTTTGGACGCAATTGCAGATTTTAAGAACGCATCAAATGCTGATCTGCTCTTTGTATCGACACATCCACCAACAGACCACACCAAGGCGAATAGGAACGAGGCGTCAATCGCAGTAATAGGTGGGTTAAGATATCGAGACACGACGCTCGACTCGCTTTCGTCGCTCGTAATTCCAGCCGTGTGCGCAGCGTCGTTACTCACGTCAGAACTGTTTTCATATCCTGTGATCAAATCTTTCAGCGTCGCGTCAAATAGGCGCGTAAGCGATGCCGTGAGATTTCCTTCGCCCGCCGGGGAGATCTTCTTCAACTCGCCGACTTTCTCAACCGATGCCGGGAGAAACGTTTCAAATAATGTCGATAGGCGATCGTGCGTTTCGTTTCCGTACATTACACGTGCTTCAGATACCCACGATATGAATTGCGGCTTCCATCCTACTTCAGCGGGTTCCATGTAAACCATACCGCATCGAGATACCGTCGCCGGACTCGCCACGGCCAAATCGGCAACCTCAAAAATCAAGTTCATCAACCCCGTCATTGCAATAATCTCAGAATTCGGGAGGCATAACTTTTTATTATCGTCTAAAACTGTGTTCATGTTTTCGATCCAAATTGCATCGACGGGACCATCCATAACGAGCCATTTTCTGATGTGGGTTTCGCGCATATTCGCGAGTTTACGGAAGTGTAAACCCAACACCCCCTCTCTCCACTCTTGTGTCACGTTATCTGTTTCACCGTAAAGCTGTCCCATCGTGACTGCCTTTGGATTCAAATACGTCGCAATGACCTCTTTCTCATCGTTCAGTCCTTTCTCGTGTAAATCTGTAAGGGCACCAGCTAAAACAGCCAACGCTGATGATTTTCCACTCATCGTCTCGCCGACTAGCATCAAACCGTGTCGAACCACAATCATCTCATACAATTGCGTAATCTTGGTCAAAAAATACTCCGTGGGCTGTAAATTCCTCGCAGTACACTGATCAATCACAGCAGCGTGCAGATTTTCGTAATCTGTTTTCGGTAGAACAACCCCGGGGAATAAATCACCGACGATGCCATAAAACAAAGGAACGTCGTGGGCGAGAAATTTACACAAGTTCACGTCGATGATGGCACGTAACGTCAAAACAAATTCACACTCCTCCGGATGCTTTCGCTTCAAATTACCTGCGGCCCTGAGCACAGCAATGACGGCACGCATGCCATAATCGTAGTGATCCTGAGAAGAAAGCTGTTCAGAACACAAACGATACGTCGCTACAATCTTCCGCGCACACGCTCGCGCGTTAAGATACCCATCAGAATAGAGCAAAATCTCAGAAATCAAAGCGTAGTCAGGAACCATCATAGCTACTGTTCGGAAGAGCGCTTTCAAGTTATCTGGAAGTTCGGATCTACCCGCATAACCAGGGTTCATCGTGATGAACACATTGCACGTCGGACGCAACGTAAGTTCTGAACCTTCAAAGAAGAACTTCTTCACGTTATTCTTCACGGCGATTTGAATCTCAAGCACTTGCTGGGCTACAACAGATAGTACTTCCAAATCGATGCGATTGAATTCATCGAAGCACGCCCACGCACCGGACGAAGCTAAACCTTTGAAGAATCGTGCCATCGTTAAATAGTCCAAAGAATCGGAACAGTTGAAAACAACGCACTGTCTTGCCAGCGCTTTTGCGAGATCTTTGGTTGTTTCTGTTTTACCAGTACCAGCTGGACCTTCCGGTGCACCTCCCAAGTTGAGATGAATTGCTCCCATGAGCGTACGATAGCAGCGGTCGGTTAACGGCGTAATCACAAGGCGCGACGAGTTTCCTAGGTATTCGTAACCATATTCGACGGTAGCATTCATCATGCGCAACATTACGGTCTCTTTTCTATCGTACGAACCATCATCTTTTTGCGCTTTCTTCAATTCGTACGTCGCACGCAACTGTGACAACCAGGAAAAATCGCGTTCGGAGGATACGCCATCTTCGGCAAGCTTACGGGCCACGTCTCGATTGTGGACATCCATGACCACCAAAGCAGAGAGCGTTTTACGCTGTAAAGGAGTCAGGTCACCTCTCACTAACTCGATAATCTCTTTCAATTGCCGATCGCACTTCTCCGCGGCTTTCTTCACGCTCCCCGGATTTGATTTTTCGTTTCGTAAAGCTTCGGCGATGTCGCGAGTCCAATAAATCTGCGACCCAAGTAATACCACTTGACCGGGCCATTCCAACACCCATTTTTTCCGCTCCGTGGTCGCATGCGCGCGAACTCCAGCAGCGCACTGTTTCTCAACTGCTTCTAACATTGACGTTTCGACTTCGCATAACCATCTTTCGACGGCACCGTTAGCCTTTGCCGGTTCTATAAACGTGTTGAACGGCACTTCTTCGCCTTCGACAGAATTCATGGCAACAATATATTCTCGATCGTCTTCTTCATTTTTTTCAAAAGTCACGGAATCTATACCTTCGAAGCACTTTCTCAAATGCGGTTGCACTCTGCGTGGATCTTTTGTTTCACTCAATATCTCGAGCATCTCGTCGTTCGAGAGAAAGAAGAAGCGCGGGAATGCGATGCGCTTCAACTCCAGGTAGGATTGTAAACCTCGCTGAATTTCATCGAGTAACGTGTTTGCGGCTTCCAAACTTTGTAATCGCGTTTCATCTCTGCCGCATTGTATCGCCGACGGATTCTTTGCGGTTGCATCCACGACGTTACGGTACATCTGATCCACAGACTTGAACTTTTCCCCTTCTACGGGCATCTGCTTCACGATATCTTCAGAGGCAAAAATTGGCTCCAAGTATTGCCAAGTCGCTTGACACGATCCCCACTGATCGAGCGTATCTTGTAAACGCTGCAGGGTCTCGCTCCAAACTACTGCGCGGTCGCCGAACGGCTGCGAAAATGGAGACGCGCGAATGGATTGGGTCTTCACGAGTTGATCGTCCAGAAGCGCCTGAGCGTCTTCCGTTCCGCCGAGGACGCACGTGCCCGTATCCTTGTATGGCGTACACACGAAATCTATACCATCCCAATCTTTCTCCATTTTTATTAAAGCGGACTCTAGCGCATTTTCCTTCGAAGCGCGCGCGACGATATCGCGGATAACATCGATTTTTGATTGTAAACCAGCTTCCAGAGCTTTCTCCAAGGTAAGCGTGGAAGAGGAGCTATTTTTTATCTCAGATAACGTCTCTGTTGACGTAGGCGAATCTGACGACAACTCAGATGATATAAACTTATCTTCCGTGGTATCGTCCAATGCCAGTACAGGTTGGTTGTCATCTACTACGTTGAGTAATTCTCGAATATCTTTCCAATGCCGTTCTTTCAACGCGTCGCTCGATAACGTTTCAAGCGCCGGTAACGTTGCCTCGAAGTTTTGAACGCACTTATCCAAACGTGACACTACTTCATCGCGTTTGTCTTTCCTCATGCGTTTCAACTTTCCTAATTGTACCTTTGTCTTTTCAATCTTTTCGAGAACACTATCTACGTTAACGTCTACGATGGCAGAATGCATCCATTCTGTGGAAATGGATTGGAACGTATTCAATTGTTCCCATGCGGTTTCTCTTATTGTCAATTCGCGATTGGCGTCGTCGAGCGCTCGGAAATTAAACGCACTCGATACATTCGAAGCAATATTCTCCCCCTCCACACCGTCTCTCGCATCGGACTCAACAGAGGATAACGAGTAAGTTTCGGCGTACGACTTCAACGCGGCGGCGCGATCTCGCATACCGTCTAATCGCATTCTCGTTTCTTTCAACGATTCAATCACCACAGAGGGAAGAATACACTCGTTCATAACCTCTTCACCAGTAGGTCCTCCTGGTAGTTGCTCAAAAATTTCTTCGCCACTCTTCTCTAAACGTTCGGATTCTGACTTTAAAATCGCGATATTTGCTTCGTCGCGTGTATCCAAGTAGGTTTTCGCGTCTTCCAACGCCTTGCCATGTTCCTCTACAGCGACGCGCAAATCATCAAGTTTAACCTGATCGTGCGTCGGAATCTTCACCGAATGCGTTGATGCGAGTGAATACATCGTTTCAATCGAAACAGACTCCATTTCGAACGAACGAACATTTTCTGCTGCTTTCACCACAGTTCGTTTATAGCGAACGCTTTCGTCAAGCGCCTCCGACGCCACTTTTGCTGATTCGTCATTTCTAGTGTCTCTTGCACCATCTTCCGCGTTCATACTAACTTGGCCGCCTGTCTCATCATCTTTTTTGACGTCTTGTTCACAGTGACCTTCGTCACTTTCTTCTCGTCCAGTCTTGGGATAGTCTCGCAACATCTCCGTGGACGCTTCCAACGTGCTAAGCAAGGCTACCGTTTTTGCTTTTGCTGTTGTAATTAATCTCTCCTTCACTTTAATCGCAGCTTCGGTACAGATTGGCGTCACAATTTTTTTAATTTTAGAAGTGTCGACGCGCAGCGATCCTATTTGGCGCGATTTCTCGATAGAATCGATATCAGCAGTCCATGCGGCGACAATCGAAAGCGCAGAAGTAAAGTCCTCCGTCGACGGTGGCTTATTTTTGCCTTCTACTTTCACGAGTTCTCGAGTCGGATTCGTTTCGCCAAAATCATATATCGCGCGAGCGTTCATAAATTGCGTCAACGCACAATACTCGATGGCTTTATCGAAATCTTCGCGTAATCTACTCCGCGCCTTTTCCATCGCTTCGTACGCTCGTGCGCTCTCTGTAGCTATCTTCGACGCCGAAAACGTTTGCGCGAGAAAGGGTACGTCTGCATCCGCTGGAAGCGAATTTGCAGTGGCGCTTAAAATTCTCGGCACAGAATTCACGAGTTGTAACGAATGTGAGCGCGAAGACTTCTCAATATTCTCCAACAGCGCATCAAACTCTGGCGTCAACGCGGTGGTGACGCCGGCAATCGCCGGGAACAAAGCTTCTACAACAAACACGCCGTCATTGTTATTCTCGTCCGCTTGTACCGTATTGATTTCATTTAAAACCGTTTCTGATACTTTGATGACGCTTTCTGCGAGTTGCGAAGTGACGACTAAATCGCAAAATCTTGTAAAATGACCCAGTCGATCCTTCTCCCTTTCGAGTATTTTCCGCGTTTTCTCGCGCTTTCGCATTTTCGAAGCTTCCTCGGCGAGTGAAGTGCAAAAAGACAGTGACGGCGCCGGTGCCATCAGTAATGCCGACGCAGAAAATTCTTCTTCTACTTCTTTTGTGATACACTCCTCCTCTTTTACCATCCTCTCATCGCTCTCCTCGTCTCCATCACCTTCTTCTTCCTCCTCCTTTTCGACGGAATCTGTTTCCATACCGCCGCTGCCTAACATTGCGCAACTTCTCACGACCGACGCGTTCACTCTGTTCGCTACCCTCGTCGCCTCTTCTACTTTCAAATCAATTACAGGTTGTACAACTTTGACTCTGTGCGTATCGCAATGCGTCTTAAACGCCTCTGCGGTATACGCAAAACCATCTCGTTTCGGCACGAACGACGTTTCGTCAATCGCGCTCGCAATCGCAAACAACTTTTGCATCGCCGGCGCAAACCTCTCCGACGCCACGAACGCTCTCTTCTCAATCTGCATCCTCGTCCTCTCAAACAATCTTCTTCTCACTTCCGCTCTCCAAATCCGTATCGCCTTTCTCTCCCTATACCTCGCGTACGTCGACAAACATCGCATGGCGCGCACCAAATGCTTCTCTCGCATCCACTCGGACAACGCGTAACATTTACTCGCTGACCCATCCGCCGGGTGGTGCACCACCGCCGTCGCGGAAACGATAAACAAATCCTGTTTCAACGAAGACACATTGAAAAACCCTCTCTTCTCTTCCCGTTCTCTCCTTTTCCTCTCCTTCTCGTCGATTTCAACCAAAGCGTACGCGTCGTAGGGTTCTTTCCCACTCGCGTCGGCCACAGTTTTCTCGTAGGAACTTTTCCGTTCGCACATGAAAAACTCTCTTTTTGGTCGCCCGCCTCGTTCCGCGCACGTGAGGTAATACACGATGATATCCTCGTCCGTTTGTTTCTTCTTCTCCTCTTCAAACTCGTCGGTAAGATCCTCTCCATCTTCTCCTCTTTTAAACTTCTTTCTCGTCGTTTCCGTCGTCGTCAAAGAAGAAAATTTGTCAAAACGTAAAAAAGTCGCCAAGTTCCTCACGTCGTTTCGCCTCGCCAGACCTCTCCTTCGTCTCGCTAAAGAAGAAGACGGTTCGACCAACATCTTCTTCGCGCCTTCTTTCTCCCTCTCTTTCTCAGAAGAACCTACGCCCCACGGGCAGACAGAGAGAGAGAGAGAGAGTCAAAGAGATACACGCGTTCTTCTTCTCGCGTGGCTATTTTTGGCCTTTTTTATTATTTTTTCTCTCGAGATACAAAATTTTAAAATACGAGTATTAACACATATAACATCGACAAAGCATTGGAATTATTTAATGATCATCACGCACATCTCATACGACTGTCCATTTGCTCTTCTTGTATTCGTAAGATGAAACAATTATTTCCCATCGCGTGAAAGGATTTCTTCTTCATTCTCGCGATCGAGTCATAGAAGCTTTCATGTGGCAAAACTTCAATCAGATCCAAATCTTACCAACGAAAAAAAGACGTTTTAGGGGAAAACCCCCAGAAGAAGACCACAGAGAGAAAAGCGAATTATTGAAGCGAGAGCAGAGAGTTAGAGAGAGAGAGTTTTTTATTACGATGATGACGATGACGGCGACGAGGGAGAGGAAGAGGAAGAGTCGTGGTTCTTCTTTCTCTTATTCTTCATCTTCTGCGGTACTTTCTGCGTACGCGAATCAAACGTTAAAACCGATTGGAATTCGTATAAACGGCGAATTCACGTCGTTCCATCATCGCGCGCGAGAAGAACGCTCTCGACTGCTCTCGATCTTAAAAACGAACAAAACGACGTCATTCAATGGAAAAGTACGAGACGAAATCGCCTTGCTCGAAAAGCTGTGCAAAAATTCCCACGCGCAACACCGAAGGTCGAAATTGTTTCAAAGTGTACACGTGGTTGTCAAAGAGGTGCTGTTTTTACTCAAAACGGTCAACGCTCAACTCGCGCTGGCAAAGTTGGAGAAGGGTTTACACGAACATTTTGAAGAAGAGAAGAAGGATAAAAGCAAAGAGAGAGAAACGATTTTAGTGCCGCCGAGAGAACAGTTGGCGGTGTGCGTGAACGCGTTGAGAGCGACGGCGTTTGGTATCGGCGGCGGTAAAAGGGGCGTTCGGGAGAAGATTCGGGCGTGCGGGATACACGCGACGACGGAGATTTCGAGGTCATTTTTTGTGCCGTTTGCGACGGTGGTTTTGAGTTCTCTCGCGCGAGTGCAGATTTTGGTGTTTCAATGGTGCGCGGAGTGCGCGGAGTTGCATAACGTGCTCGCCGGTTTTGGAGGGTGTTTGCCTTCGTCTTCGTCTCGTTCGTTCGGGGAGGAGAACGGGGTACCGAAAACGAACGCGTTTAAAGAAGAGTTGGTAGTTGAATGGGAAAAAGAAAAGACGAAGAAAAATAAAGAAGAAGAGGAAGATGATGAAGAAGATGAGAATGAAAAGGAAGCAAAAAAGGACACGAGTGGTCGCTTCAAAGACGTCGTACCTCGCGTGCGCGCGTTCGAGTCTGGCAACGATATTTTCGGATGGGACGAAAATTGGGCGCCGCTCCTCGTTTCCTCACCGTCCCGCATATCTGCTATTGTAGCGCAACGACGAGATAGTTCTATTACCACTGAAACAATAGCAAACGAAAAAGAGGACGATGTTGATCTCGGAGCAAAAATCGATCGTGAGGGACTCACGAAGCCGCCGACGATGACGAAACCGTCCCCGGCGACGACCACCGTTTCGTTAGGCTTAGGTGTCCCTTTAGTGGACGTCGACAAAGATTTGCAAAAAAAAATAGCGCAATCCAAACCTAACTATAAGGACGGTCAAGGCCGAGACGCCTCTGGTAAGCGTTCGCTCGACGCCGCGATGACGAAGAAGGAGAAAAAGTTAAGAAAGAAGGAAGAGATGGAGAAGAAGCAAAAGTTAGCCGTGGATCCAGTCGCGCGCTTGAAAGCTATATTCGAAGGATAGAGTGTACTGAAGCTAGTTAGCATGTAATAATAGTAGATGTGATAGTAATCGTGTATATATTTCATCAGATGTAGTATGTAGTATCAAAAATCGTTATGAAGAGTAGTAGTAAAAATACATCATCGCTGTTAGAACAAACCGCGCCGCCGCCGGTAGCGAAAAAGTCAAAGCGAAGCGAGACCGACGAAGTTGTTGGTTACGAGTCCTTTCGACACCCACGGAAACTTCGCCCAAAAGTCTCCACTCACGTTCTCCCTGAGCGTCATATCGTCCGCGAGAACCGCCGCGACGATTAAAATCCACATGCATACCCAAAGTTGGAGGGCTTTGGTGAGTATTACGAAGAGTATTTTTACCCACCGATAATACTTCCCGTTCCTCTTCGAGGAGACTGTCGACGCGAACCCTGTTCCACTCCCTCCCCCACGCGCGGCCAAAACCATCGCGTCTTCGTATCCTACCTCCTCGACAATCTGATCCAACGCCTCCTTCACGTATTCATTCCTCTTCTTCTTCCTCTCATCTTTGTCCTCTTCTTCGCCTCGACTTTTGTGGTCAATCCTCTCGCCTCCGCCGCCGCCCGTACCGCTAACGTCCCGGTGGTACAAAACAACCCCATCCTCGGTCTCGCACGCCTCGAGCGTCTCTAACAACTTCACAACTTTCGCGTTCGCACCAACTGCTGCGTCCATCGCTCGTTTCGTCTCCTCTCGCAAAGTCTCTTTCACATTCGCCAGTCTGGTCGAAAACTGTTCTAGCAGGTCCTTTTGCTCCTTCGTCGTCCTCTCGTCGTCGCTCTTTTCCTCCTTTTCCAACTGTTCCACGCGCATGCGAAGCAACTTGTTTTCCTCTCGCGATTCGAGCAATCCGAATTCGAGCCGTTTCATTCGCGCTTCCATCGTTTCTTCTTCTTCTTCTTCTTCTTCTTCTTCTTCTTCAGGAGTTAAAGTCGTCGTCGGCGACGCGAAGTTCTTCTCCTCCTCTTTCCTCTCCTCGTCGCGAAAAGAAAAGGACGAGGAGGAGGATGGAGAGAGAGAGAAGGCGAGTTCGTCGTTCTCGGAGGAGGAGGACATCTTTTGGTTCGTCGTCGCGGAGAGGTCTCACGAATAAGCGCAAAGTAAAGTGTGTCAAGTGTCAAGGAGTTCCGTGAAAAAAGAAGTGAAGACAAAGAGACAAGACAGGAGGATTTTCGTATAATTTAAGCGTCATCACGAATACATTACATGATGAGTATTCTAAAAAGCTTCGCGTTGTATACGCACTAGAGGCGCGATGCAGGGCACAACACGCAACTTTAATCTCATCGTCTCGACTTTTAGACAAAATCTGTGACGAAAGACTCGTACGATTTGTTGCCGTACCCGACGCCGCAGAAGAGCAAGCCGTGAGGGGGCGCCGGCGGAGCGGAAGCCGTTCGGTCGCGGTTTCGGGCGAGATCGAGAAGCACGTCTTCGTTTTTGAACGGCGACGAGGAGCGATTTTTTGAACTCGAGAGCGAAGATGATGCTTCTCGGCAGGCGGTAGAGACTATGCATCGGACCATTTTGCGAAGGAAGCGATCGGCGACGAGCTCTATGGCGATGCATTCGAGGGGTTCTTCTTCTTCTTCTTTTTCCGTTCTCGTCGCGCGATAAAAAGCGGTATCGTCGAAAAGTAGCGACGTATCTTTATATCGTCGGTCGCGGTATCTTTTCCCGTATTTACTCGTCGCTGCTTTCATTTGAAACTTTGGAATCGATATGGTTTTTGCTCGCGCGTAGAGCATTTTGCACTCCGTCGATTTACCTTTCGCCGTATCTCTTGCGTACGCGTAAAAGTCGATAGTTTTATTTTCAAACTTCCGCAGCATTCTATCGAGCAAATCGCAATCAATCTCGTCTTTGGAATAGTGCGCGAACACATCTAAATCTTCTACATCTGTTTCACCTCCTTCTACTTTTCTCAGCTCTTCCTTCACTTCGTCGACGTCTAACGTTTTTTTCGGTATTATGTACACGTACCTTCTCCACGTCGCCGAAAACGTCGCGTGCCATTCCGCGTTGACTCTAAAACATTCCACTGCTTTCAAATACCCGCGCTTCCCAACCTCCGTGGACTCATTAATCGCTCTTCGAATCAACTCACACTTCTTCTCCTCCTCTGTTTCGTCCACGTACCTCCGCTCCAAATGATCCTTCGCGTCTCTAAATATTTGCACAATCTGCCCCGCGCCGGAAACGTTTCGATCCGTCCGTCCGCTTTGGTACACGACGGGATGCTTCTCCTTATCGAATCCCGCGCAGTGCTCGCCTAAACTTTCCCGTATCGTTGCCACAACGCTCGCATTTCCAGGTTGCCAGTTATCCCCGTAAAATCTCTCGCTGGAATGTTTACTCGTATCGTCCACGTTTTTATCCCACGCGAACGACGCGAACGCGTTGCCGAAATACTTCAATCTGACGCAATATTTCGCGCGTTTGCTGTGTTTGTTAAAAGAGTGAAGAAATGTCAGTTCAAAACATCAAAGAACATGCAAAATTTTACCTTTCCGTCTGCGTTCGATGGCTCCTTTGTTTCGCATCCTTCGCCTCTTCTAACGTCTTTTGCAAGGAAAAATTCCAAGGCAAATCCGGTTCCGCGTCGGCGACGTGTACGTCTGACAAGTTCTTTTCCTCTCTCACGATTTGGAGTAAAAAACGTTCCACGGATAACCAATCTCGGAAATCCATCGATCGCACGTTCGAGTCGTTTATGAACGTTTCGTTGGTAGAAGAGGAAGAAGACATCATCATTTTGTTGTTCCGGGGAAAAACGCTTCTCACACTCGTTGTTTTTCTCGCAGTAAAACTGATGATGCGCGGGCGAGAATAATAACAGTAATGATAATAAGAACGTTTCAAAAAAGAGGAGGAGGACAATACGATGCGCGCGTGCGTGCACATGTGATGCGCGCGCAAAGATGAATGCGTTCGCTCTTATTTGTTATTGTGCCGCCAAAAACCGTTAGATACATGAGAGAAGCTTTTGGTCGTTTTTTTTTCCTCGATGGCTAATTAATTTGTTTTTAAAATACGCGGAGGAGAAAAAGAGCAAAAATAAACCAAACAAGTTTGACCACACGAAGAAGCAGGCGCGCGCGAAAGCGAGAGAGAAAAGAGTATGCTAATGGCAGAAGGAGCTCACGGAGAGGATGCGAAGGACAAGAACCAATCACGAATCAACGCGCGTCTCGAACGACAACGACAACAACAACAACAACAACAACAACAGAAACAGAAACCGTTTTCCCCGACGAGAAGTACGACTCACAACGGGAAAAGAACAAGAAGAAGAAAAACGATGATAGATGCGTCCGCGTTACCGAGCGCTCGTTTATACCAGTCCTTTTCGGATTGGAAATACATCGCCACGTTTGCCTCGGTCGCGCTCGTCGTGGTGACTGTATTCTTTATCTATCTCTCTTTAGCCGCGTGGACGAGGTGCACGAGAAACATCACCTCAGAGTTACAAAAAGAGAAAGGGCGAGAGGAATTGGTGAAGACGTGGTTGACGTGCACGTACGCCAGGGAAGTTGGAAACGCGTACAAGCCGTGGAAATGGGACGATTTCGCGGTTTTATTCGTTCGCCTGTGCATGCTCTCGCAATTCGGCGAGGTTGTGTTTCACCAGATGGTCGGATGGCACGTCTCGAGGTTTCGAAATTGGCGAACGAAGACGTGCGTGTACTCGTTCGGTTTATATAACTTGACGTACTTCGGAACGATAGCTATTCTTGGATTTTATCATCAATACACGCAATACGCGTGTTATTATCTCTTTGGCATTCTCATGTGGAGTGGATTGTCGGCGTTTGATTTTTGGTCCACTAAAGGCATTTCCTACGGGTTCGTGTACATTTATTTGATGGCGATTATAGGAAAGAACGTGGTTGAATTTTTCTTAATCGTCATGAGCGACCAATCGGTATCACCGATGATGAAACTGTTCATTCGGTTTGGTTTAGACCCGATTTTCTGGGAGCTCGTGAGAGGAGCGGAAAGGCATTTCGCGCGTTTGAATCCATCGCCTGGGCCGTGTTTGCAAATTCCGTATTACCTCTCCTTCGCGTTGCAACAGGCGTTTTTTTCGAGGTACGTGATGTTCCTCTTAGCCGCAGACGGGACGGTGAAATCGATGGCTACCGTACAAACGATTCTTTCCTTGCACGAACTCATGATTGCACTGACGACAAAAGATCGCGACAAGTACTTAGCCCGCGCGTTTTTAGGCAAACAAACCGCCGAGGCGTTGTTGACGACGCAAAAGCAACACGATATTTTAGCGATGAACTCCATCATTTCCGCGTTTGCGGAGATAGCGGCTATCATCGTCATCTCTATTTACTTGTACATATTTCGAATGGCTAAAGTTGGGAACGAGTCTATCGTTTCTTTTAAACGTTACGCGATTCAAGCGGTCAATTTGATTGCGATTGAAATCGCGTTGTCCTTTTTGACCGTGTACGTCCAACAACGTTTTCACGGCATGCGACATAAGAGCATGTTTCCGAAAATCAAGAAGAAGAAGAAGAACAACGATATAAACAACAACAACAACAACAACAACAGAAGGAGTATTAAAGAAGGAAATACGAAGAAACAACAGCGATGGTTTGGGAGCGTTCGAAGGTTTCTCGAGCAGCCGCCGTATGCGTTTTACGTCTTCATTTGGGTCGGCGTCATGCTCATCCATAAAATCACCACGTACTTGGTCGGTGGTCAATTTCATCGGTATTTGTGCCCGCGAGTGGACGAACGCGACGGGTCTATATACACGTTTCAATGCACCACCGAGGATCTGGATTTAGCCCCAGGCGGGTTCTATTTCAACATGCGCGGGTTTATGATTCAAATGATTGACTTTCCAGTCGCGAATAACGAGGAACAGTTTTATCGAAACACTTCGCAAAGTTGGGCGTATAACAAGAACCAAGACGGTTAACGCGGCGACGAGATGATGAATGTGTTGTGGTTTTTTATTATATTATGAGAATGATTATTAGAATAAAGCTCGTCGTCGTTGCATCATGTTAAAAAACATTTACGCCCACTCGATCGGGAACACTTCCGCTTTCGGGTCGTACTTCGCTGCGTATTCTTGCAACCCCTTCCACAAGTTCGGCTCGACGCCGATCGTCCCTTTCTTCTTGTTTTCGGCGGCCAACGCGTCGCCTCTTTCGCCCGGCAAGTTGATCGAACTCACGCCTTCCTTCCTCTCCGCGTTCTTTACGCGCTCCATCACGAACGCGCTTTGCTCTAAGAAATCGTCGTTACCCAAGATCTTCGGGTCAATGGCGAACACCAAGTTACCCCAGTTCTTCGCCGCCTTCTTATCGTTGTACGCGGCGCCGACCAACGGACCGGCTAACAACTCGATGCACAAGGACAAGTTGCTAGACTTGTACCCGCAATCAAAGGTCATAATCGCCCCACCATCCAACGCGGCGTTCGCATCCGTGGTCATGTTCCCGTCCTTGTCTTGTGCAACGTTCGGCGGTAACGGTTTACCACTCGTCTTGGCTTCCAACAACCCGAAGAAGGCGTACGCCGAAGTCGCCATGTCCAAAGTCATCGGTTCCCCGCCTTTCCTCGGGATCGAGCATCCAATCGGGTTGGTGCCAAAAATCGCTTGCTTCGCCCCAGCCGGCGCCACGAACTCCGGCGATTGCGCCAAGACAATCCCAACCATGCCTTGCTCGCCAATCTTCTTCGCGTAGTACCCCAACGCCCCGGTACTCGTAAACGTGTGGTTCGTCCCGACGATCCCGACCCCATGTTGCTTGCACTTCTCGATCGCAATCTCCGCCGCTTTGTCCAAAACAATCATCCCGTGGTTATTACCCCCATCGATTGCAGCCGATAAAGGGACCGGTTCGGTGATTTTGATCGGCGTCGCCTCCGGGTCTCGCGCGATGCCGTTCGTCGTCACTTTGATTATCCCTTGGTTGTTCCCACGCAGTTGGGCGTACATCAAAATATCCAAAATGCACTCGGTGGCCTTTTCGTCGTACCCGTAGGTTTTGATCGCTTTTCGCGTGGTTTCGGTGAGTTCGTCGATGGAGACCATGGTGTCTCCTGAAGCTTTAACGACAACGGCAGACTTCTTCGTCGACGAAACTCTTCCTCGTCGTCTCGGGGAAGATTTCGATTTCATCATCATCACCCCGGGGGTGATGGATGAAGATTTTAATGAAAAACTCATCATCGCGTCTTATTTTATCTTATATTTGAAAAGGAACTTTGTGTGAGTAGTAATAAATATATTACGCGTAATAACTTGTACTTTTGCGGGTCTTTTATGACAAAAGAAAGCGCGCCGTCGTCGTGTTTATTGTGATGAGATTCAGATTTGATTACAAACTCCTCTCGATGAGAATGGATAGATATTTCCTCACTACGCCACGGAACGAACTTTTGACACGTCACACCTTTTTTTTAAAGATCCACAAACCCTAAATGAACATTTTTTGTTTTTCTCCTTTTTTTTTGGAGCTGGAGTTTTGGAGTTTTGGAGCACTTTTATTAGCAGCAGCAGAGAGAGAGGACAAGTGAAAT
>Ga0257106_1000382_pt1 | contig 26781 bp, 35 predicted proteins | sample LP_taG_3_FD_190177 | JGI IMG/M metagenome (GOLD analysis project Ga0257106, IMG submission 190177) | Marine microbial communities from Northeast Subartic Pacific Ocean, Canada - LP_J_2011_P26_10m | ecosystem: Environmental > Aquatic > Marine > Oceanic | place: Canada: Northeast Subartic Pacific...
TGCGGCCATCAGCTTTCAAGCCGTAAACCATGCGGATGCGTGGCAAGTAATAACGAATCCGTTGGCCCATGCTGATGCTGTAAGCCCCCTTGTAGCTCTCAGGTGGCTCCTCCAGGTCGTTGTAGATGCTGTGCAGACCACCCACAAACATGTCGTAGATCTTGGCCCGATCTGGAGTTAACTCTCCATATCCGAAATCAACGGTGCCATCCTTGAGGATGCCAATGAAGGCGCGTTGTCTCGAAGCCGTGCGATTGCGTCCGCGCCAAACCCTGCTGCCGAGTTTCAAATCACCTAACGGAACGGTGATTTCCTGTCCAAACTCATCAATATGCCGCTCATACATCGGTCCAGAGACGTAGGCGAGAGCGGCAGTGTCCTCAAAGGCGTCCTGCTCACGATCCCAGCCTTCAAGGAGACCTAGCCGCACATCACGTGGGTCGAAATCGAGGGCATAGACCTCATCATCGGGTTGGTATAAAAAAGGCCCCGACACAGAATTGGCATTATCAATCGGCTCGAGCTCTGTTGAGATCTTGCTTTTTTCAGGAATTCCAGGCGCAAGCGCAATCAAACCAGTGAAGACCGTTATGGGAATCACCACGATCAGCCAACGCTTGCGCCAAAGGCTGGAACGCAGGGGAACGGACTTGGGCGAACGTCTCTTCTTTTGAGCGGAATTGTTTGCAGCAGAAGCGGAAGTCCGGGTTCGAATCACCGGACCAGCCTTTTTTTTCGAATTCGAGATTCGGGGTTCTGCCAAGGAACAATGGTGCCCTCAGCCACCAACCATTTGCGGTAAACCTGACCGCATTCATGCCCTCCCGTCAACTCACCAAAGGCTGGGATCAACAATCTTTCCTCCATAGCGTTGTAGGCAAAGCAAGGAAGACGAAGGCGATCACCACCAGAGCTGAGGCTCGCAACAGGGTGAATGTGGCCGCAGACGTTGAGCAAACGAGGTTGTTGGCTGGAAAGGGCGGGTAAAAAAGCGTGTGCATGCTCAGGTTCATGGCTAAGCCAAAGATGTCCGAGTCGATAACTCGGTTGCTGAGGCAGACCCAACATGCGGCAGTGACGATCATGGTTTCCACCCACCAGGATGATGGGGCAACCCGCGAGCTCAGGAAGGGCCTCCAGGGTCTGGCGAAGGTTCTCGGTCAAACCGAGAGGACCATGGACCAGATCACCAAGAATGATCAAAGTCTCGGGCTGAACGCGCGCGCAAAGATCCAACAACGGATTGAACGTGCCGCGATCCCCATCACTCGGCAAAGGGATGCCATGAGCTTGAAACACCTCGGCTTTGCCCAAATGCAGGTCAGCAATCAGGAGTTCACGGCCTTTAGGACGCCAAAGAGCCTTCTCCGGAAGAAATTCAAGTTGCTCCTGCCCCCAAGTCCAGGGCAATCCATACCCATCGCGCCGAGGATCAACGCTTGTGGAAGAGATCAACTCTGAACTCAAAAGATGCTGCCCCCGCTGATGCCTGACATCCTTAGAACGATGAAGGACAAGCCAATACTTTGATTGCAGTTATCACACATACGTTGCTTGAAGAGCTCCCTCCAGACAGCCGTGATGAGAGTCTTTAACGTAAGACGCGTTGGAACGATGACCCTTGCATTGCTACTTGCACTCCTTGGATCGCTGATCGCCATGGGGTTCATTATCCGCCGCCTCGAAAAGAGCTAAGCAAGCAGGGGTTGTCGTGATACGTACGGTTGTATTGACTGGAATCATTCTGATTTCACTACCAATTCAGACAGTCGCCAAGGAAGTTACAAAAGAGTTGCGGATTGGAGTGAGTGGGTCCCCTCCGTTTGTGATGGAAGAGGATGGTCTGCTGAGTGGGATCAGTATTGAGATTTGGAAGGACGTCGCAGAGCGTCTCGAACAACCTTACAAATTTATTGTTCAGCTGAACACCAATGCAAATGTAAAAGCTGTTGCTGATGGCAGCGTTGATCTAGCCATCGGTCCAATCAGCATTACGCCAACCCGATTAGCCAATCCAAAAATTGATTTCACACAACCTTATTATCACGGATACGAAGGTTTACTGATCCCTCAAAAACCACCAGGACTCATTACGCGTCTGCGCCCATTTATTGGTTGGGCTGCTTTGTCATCTGTGGGAATACTAATCTCACTTCTATTTATTTTTGGAAACCTAATTTGGTTGGCTGAGCGACGCAAAAACACCGAACAATTTCCTCGCCAATATTTACATGGCGTCGGAAATGGAATGTGGTTTGGGCTAGTAACACTCACAACCGTTGGATACGGCGATCGAGCACCACAATCGAGAAGTGGCCGCACAATCGCCGGAATTTGGATGGTGATCTCACTCGTAGCAGTTTCATCAATCACCGCAGGCCTTGCATCAGCCTTTACATTGTCCCTCGCAGAAATAGCTCCTTCAGCTATACGAGAAAAAGCAGATTTAAGGGGCAAAAAAATAGCGATCGTAGAAGGAACGACAAGCCTAAGATGGGGAAAATTATATGAAATTGATGCCCTCATCACCAAAAACTTGAATGAGGCAATACAAATCCTTAAGCAAGGAAAAGTAGAAGGCATTATTTTTGACGAAGCGCCACTTCGCCACTACCTCAAGCAAAACAAAAATAGCAAGCTAAAACTTGCAAGCTTTCCATTAGCGATACAAACCTATGGATTCGTACTACCGATGGGAAGCCGGTTGAGAAATCGAGTAAATATTGAACTTCTGGATATGGAAAGGAACGGAGTTACAGACAGAATTGAGGCAAAGTTATTAGATTAAGAAACTTGTTATCGAATCACAGTGTGGCGTCGTAAACCATCCTCAATCAGAAACGTTGCCAGGCTGCTACAACTCCTCCCTTCCTGAAGCGCTTGTTGCTTGAGCCGGCTCATAATGCCAGCAGGAAGTGTCACATTAAGCCGCTCAGACGTTGCCGACTCGGCCACTTGACCAGCACTGATTGCAGAATCTGCGGGAGCAAGCTGGTCCTGCAACTCATGCAGAAGACTTTCGAGAAATGACACGGATAAGCTACGATATCGTTACTAACCCGTACCTTAGCAGGAGACCTGGCTCCGGTTAGTCTCTTTACTATTGGAGGGAAGGCCAATTCAACGAATGGATACGCTGACGCTTCATCTTGAGCCAGGGCAAGACCTACGGCTATCCCTTTCAGAGGTAGCCCTACAGAAGCAGATCAGCGGATTCCTATTAGGGGTTGTTGGCAATTTATCAAAAGCATCATTTCAATGTCCAGGACGTGATAAGCCAACAGTTTTAGTTGGTGAACTAGAAATCATCACTTTGAATGGAACCTTTAATGCAGACGGAGTTCATCTCCACTTAAGCCTTTCAGATGGCGCATGTCAGGTTTGGGGAGGCCATCTCGAAAATGGCTCACTGATAATGAAAGGGGCAGATCTACTTCTAGGAATCCTTAAACAGGGTCAAGAAGAGCGAAGCAAAACAAAGATACGCTTAGAGATCGCTGTCCTTCCTGGCTGTCCATGGTGCGCTAGTGCACTCCGGATCTTAGAGGCTTACAACATTCCTCACCTGGTCATCACTGTTGACAATGACGTCACCTTCCAACAGTGTCAGCAACGTAGTGGGATGAAAACCTTTCCACAAGTCTTTATTGATGGAACAACTATTGGTGGCTTCGATAGCCTTGAAAGGCTACAACGTTCCGGGGAATTGATCAGGCTCAAATGAGCACAGACATTCTCAAAACTAATATTACTAAAATCGGTATTTACTTCCCTCTAAACTGTTGCTTCTCATGAAGCAGCTCAGTTTCCAATTGAAGAATCAACTTCGTAACAAGCGACTGAAACTCAGGCTGACAACCACGAAACGCTGCTTTATGACGAATCGGCTCGTTTCGCGTTCTTAGATCCGTCAGCATCAGCTGTAAGGCATCAATTTTTGCTGAGAAATTCATAGTTTAGTGGGTCTCATGAAAAGAGGCTATGACACCGTTGGGACCTTGAGAAGCATTTGTAACTGAAGCATTAGAACTAGCCCCGAGCAAGAGCAAAAAGCATTCAACAAAGCTCAAAAGAGCGATAAGCCGCAAAAGCCAAGATCCATGGACATAGCCAACCAAAAAAGTCAGGATTAAACGATCGAGACAATTAGGAACCAACTATTCTGTCAATCAGCAAATCAGGGATCTAAAATAGTATAATTAAAAAGTTCAAAACATATCCTGCAGGGATAATAACTTCGGGAGAAACCTGTCAATGTCCATCAGAAGCTGCCCGCGCTGTGGATCGACCTCCATCAGGGCTGATCGCTCCCTTGGTGGACGCTTGGTATGCACAAACTGTGGCGCTTCCGTCGGGCAAGGACAAACCACCCGATCCAATCAAACCTCAATTGGTCGAGCAAATCGGCAATGGATTTGGTGGGCTATTGGACTTGGCACACTGATAATTGTGATTATCATCCAATCAAGCTAGACTTATTCACTAGGAATGAAATAAGCTTAAATTTCTACTCATAAACAAAAACGGACCTGCTAATCAGTTCTTCACGAAAGCAAATACAAACAACAAGAAATTATCATCAACGACGCAAGACTTTACCCTTAAAGGAGAAGCACTGTTGACACAATCTAGAATGCAAATGAAAGACAACTTTGAATAGTACTAATCACATCTAAAGAGAAGTGAAATATCTCCATGGAATACCAAAAGTAGCGAGCGCATGACCATTCTCACCTACATCTGCAGGGAAAACGGCTGCAATCGCCAACTCGTCATCCTCAAAGCATGTGCGAGATTTAACAACAAAACTGGCTAGATCATCAGCGCCCCACATCAATGTCCCCGCTTGCTTTTCGTCTTGATAGTCAGCAAAAACATCTGCAAACTCTTTTCCATGTTGGCCACTAAGCATTTCCTCAATAGCCGCATCAGGGCCACGGTCTGGGTAGATATCAAACAATTGACGAATTAAAGGATGATCAATTTTGGTGGAAACACGCAAAACATTTCCTAAGCTACCAACAGACGATTGCATCAACACGGGCGGCTCTTGTCGAGCGTCAATGACAGCAACAGGAAGGCTGAAATCCCATACGAGGCGCACTCTCACATCAGCAGCTATCACACTCAGAGGTTGAGAAAACTGCTCCACCAATCGTTTAACGCGTTCTTCTGAAATAGTCATGGGTATAAAATAACGGTTAGAAACGACTACTGTTAAGACTCCTTCAAGTTGAGGGTGGCAAAAGTGCATCCAACCAAAGGCTTGATCGAGTCGCTCAACAGCAAAGCAAAAAAGAAGGAATAATGACCATATTAAATGATCGACTTCATTCCTGCAGAGCCATTGAACCTTGACAGCAATAATCAGATAATAAGTATGATCAGAATAACCAATAAAGGCAATAATCTTGTGTCAGATTACAGGCGAACCTTGCAAGGCAAATACAGATTACAACCCATTTAATAAAAACAAAGTCAAAAGAACATCTTAAAAAAAATTAAATCGACCAACAAACAAAATCACGGTAGCGAAGAAAGATACCAGTAACTAGTCTTGGAAAATTTTTGCGAACAACGACAGAAAAGCCCAATATCATCAATCATTAGCAACCGAGATTAATTGGGAAAACACTAATGAACAAGTCTACTTATAACAGACAAAAGACTGAAAATAAAATGCGATCTGGTAGTTTAGAAATCAAACAATTGAATCTGCATACATCCACATGGCTGTCATCACTCCCACAGCAATTGTAATCATCAGTACGCTCATGCTGATGGTATTAAAACGAATACGCCTTTGAATTTCCGCCATAATTTTTATGCTTAGAGTTCCATGACAATACGACAAATAAAAGATTGCGACGAGTTCTTATTATTCCTTCGTGAAAGAGTTACCTCAATGGATCCTGTTCGAACGAATATCAAGTGAGGTCAAGGGATCTCAAGGATTAGAAGCAAGGCCATATGAGACGAAAACTTGAGAACAAATCAGGATCCATTGAGCAGCGCACTCGAAAGGAAACGGCTCAGTGAAGGTGGCCACCTCCAATACGCCTACATCCACGCAGCAACAGAAATATTGAATTCATCTACATATGGTCAAAGAAGTTCTGACTCATCGCATAGGCCGATGATATGGAATCAAACATCTGTAGAATTCACCAAACGAAGTCAATAAAATGAAGATTCTCATCCATAAAGCGCAGGCTCTCGTTATTGTGCTGACGGCAGGATTAGCGGTAATAAGCCCAGCGACTGCAGGCGATCAAAAAACCAAGGATTTAATTAATGTAGAGATATCAGAAGGGGCCAGCAAGATTTCAATCAAAAACATACGGAACTTAGGAGGAAAAGAATTTTCCTATCAAAATTCAGACAAGAATATTATCCTTGTAAAATGTAATGCCGACAAGATCTTAGTAAAATATTGGTATGTCCCTAAGATTGATAGTGCTAGCCCGCAAGAGGCTACAAGCAAGATGCAATGGCATAGGGCATCTCCCAAATCCCAAGCACACCAAGAAAGCAAATTTCTATGTGACTCAAACAAAAACTCAAGGAATCAACACCTCATCAATCATCAAGCACAAGACAAATAAGAAAATCAACCAAACCAGATACTAAAAAATAGTCCCAGACCTGGCAGGAAAGCCCAGTTCCATGGAAACACAAATACCTTTCCTTTATGCGAATACATTCATTAAATTTCAACAATTTGCACCATAATACCCAGGCGAAAAGATCAAATCAACTTCTAACGAGCTTAATTCATTCTAATGACATAAGATCTCCTACTGACTATGGCACTTAAAGAATAAAGAGAGGAAGCCAGCTAAAACCTAAAAAATAAACATGCAAACTTTTAAATACCTATACAGAACAAAACAAGCTGTTATCAAGGTTTATTTTGCCAATGAGAACCCCCGACTCGTAAAAACAAATCAATAAAGCAATGATAGTTAAACTATTAATAGAAGAACCAAAGGCGTGCATACCATTTTTACGGGTGGTCACTCAGTAAACAATGGCCGACACACGACCCTCGTTGAAATCGGCCAGGTAAACCTTCAGATCATCCTGATTCAATATGCTTTATCGACCACATTGGCCCACCCATGGGCCAAGCAGCGCGATAGCAAAAAACACCTACTCTCCATGAGCGAAATCTGCAGCAATGGCTAATAAAGGCAGCATTAGGCCAATGAGGGCAACCAAAGCGACTGAAATGATGTGATGCTTGACGATGTGAATAGACACACCAGTTTTGATCAATGACACCTTTCCGTGATCTCGTCAAAACCGGGCTTCATTTTTGTTTTGTAAACACAGACCAAAAATCGAACAGAATGGCCACATACCATTGATCCACTACGCCATGTTTCGAACTGTGCGCTCCGCACTTTTCGCCTTTGCACTGGTGGCCTGCTTCGTCATGAGCCCTTCAACAGCTATCGCTTGTGTTGAAGGATTGGCCTGGGGAATGCCCCAATCAGAGATCAACGCCCATCTCAATGGTGCAATCAAACAGGAAGACCTGAACCATCAACGCTTGATTGCTCGTAACATCCATCTCGATCAATTACCTGTCTCTCAGCTCACGTTGGACATGAACGAGCAGGGAGGGCTTGAATCACTGGCCTACGAATTCAGCATGGATGACATGACCGAAGTTCTTGCTGGTTTAAGTGCTCGGCACGGCAAGCCAATCAGCACATCGATCAAGGAAGATCACTACGAGGATCAGCTCTGGGTTTGGAACACAGGTGAGGATCTGATCACAGCAGTAAAACGAACGAACGGAAGCGTACAGAAATTTCTGATTGCCTACCGACCAAGCCGACTAAACCCCGAAACGCTTTAATCCCAGTTAGTTTTTAAGCTTTAAAGATCGAAGTCAATATCCTGTTTCATCGTTAGAAGCCTTGATAATAAGTAGCAACGTGCAAAGCCTTAATCAGACTTACCGGTTAAGGCTTTCATCTCTCGAAAAGATTGCTATCACTAAAAGAAGATGCAATCACATCAGCTGATGAGCGATTTTTTTACTTTCTAGAAAGCTGGAGATGGCCGATAGCAATCGCTCTTTCCATATTCTTTTTGAGTCGTGCCCTCATCGTGATTGCAAGAATTGGGATCCGAGTTGAAATCTTCACGCGACTACCCATTTTGATAGGAACTGGAAGCAAACCAATCCAAGCGGAAGTAGGAAAAGTGCGGATCTAACAGAGACACACTTAAGACGTCTTCAGTTCAGATCGTCTCGATCTCTCGATTGATTTCCTCTTCACTAAAGGAGTGCCGATGAGGATGAGTGATTTTCCATCCTTGAATCAAGAGAGCGCCCCCCCATCCCATGAGTGGGTAGATCGGCCAGAAAAAGCCAAATCCAGAAAAAGCCCACACCACAATCAAGAGAGCATTCACCAAGAGGTAATTAATCACCTGATGGCGATAAGCCCTCTTACGGCTGAGACGGCTGATGGCATGACGCCTTGATTCTTCGTCGATCGTCATCTGGCTATAGAGAATCCTTAGTGTTTTCTATAGCCAGAAATCCACTTAAAAGCTAAAAGTCACACCCGTTCCAACATGATGACTCCATCCCTTACCCCAACCTGTTCCACCCGCGGTGCTGTAGATGGGCTTCCAGTGGCCAAACAACGCCACATTTTCTGAAAGTGGATATTCCATCCCTAACTCACCACCCCAATCTGTCCTTTGAGAGAGTCCAGAATATGAACCAGGCGAATAGAACCGAGGTCCAGCTGTAAGAGTCACGTTGAGCTGGTCGACAAAAAAGCCGAATCCAAGCCAAGTATCAGTGTAATTACCCAAGTAGGTGCCCTGAGTATCCCAACCCGTTCGATTTTCAACAGAGACAAAAATACCGTCAACAACGGACTCAAGTCCATCACCCAAAGCGAAGTTCACATCACCATCACCAAAGGCGTAGACAACGGTAGCTCCAACTTCATTTTTCATGCCCACGTTTTCTTCAGCACTACCAATCTCGAAGTAAGGCATCCACTTCGCTGATATGGACAATCGATCATTGGGCTGATAACGAGCTTGTATAAATCCCTTTATATCTGTTTGCTTCCACTTAGTTCCGCCTGAATGGTCATGGCCTGCATGGTCGTCATGATCATCGTGATCTTCCCCGGCATGGTCGTCATGATCTTCTCCGGCGTGGTCGTCGTGATCTTCTCCGGCATGCTCATCGTGATCTTCTCCGGCGTGATCATCATGACCCCCCTCTGAGTGGTCATCAACATGAATGGCTCCATAGAAATGTTCAGACTCTCCCCAAACAAATGCAGGACCAAAGGAAGCCTCGATCGCAAAGCTCCCTTCATTCTTTAGCCCCCACTCCATAACCATTCCGAACATGCCGTCAATGGCGTAATGCTGAGGACGATCTTCCAGATTATTCTCAAAACCGCCGTGGCCCTCAAGAGTAATTACTGGGCTGAGTTTAAATTCTCCTGGTTGAAGCTGCTCCCCACCTCCTCCTCCGTGTGATCCATGAGCTCGGACATGTTGAAAAGCAAGATCGCCTCCAAGCAAAAGGCCTGCAACAGCACCACCTTGAAGAACTCGACGGAAAATTAAATTCATGACAATGAAAAATAGTTGAAAAGAAGATAAAAAGAATTACTAAATAGCGGCCCAACGCTGCTGAAGCTGAGAAGCTGCTTCCTGATCGCAACGACCGCCTTGAGCATTCACAAAAATGCAAACATTGATCGTCGCTGTTTGAACCAGACTTTTCCCTGGTGCTTGACCATCACCAAAAAGTACTTGCTTCGCAATAGGAACCCCGCTACTACGACTAATCCTTCGCATCGTTTTAGAAGGAGGTAGCGACTCGGGGAAGATGGCCTTACTTCCAGATGCTTTGATCGACTTGCTAATCGCAGACAAACTTGAGGGACGCAATGTTCCACCCGTGGTGTAGTCATCCAAAACGGGAAGTTCACGAATGCCGTAACGCTTAGCCAAGAAATCATAAGTGCGGTGACCGGTCACAACGACACGCTGCTTTTCAGGAACAGTTGCTACTTGTTGACCAATCCAACCTCCAAGGGAGACAAGAACGCGATCAGCTTTTGCCCGGCGTTGATCAATTACAGAATCTCCATTGGCATCAAACAGAGACTTCAAGCTCGATGCAACGGTGTTAGCCATCGCAATCACATTGGCTGGGTCATGCCAGATGTGGGGATCTTTTACAGGGTTGTTGGGGACAGCAATATTTCCAACCTTTACAACGGTGCCAGGCGTTCTGATCTTGTTCAACGCCGGAGTGAGGTTGTACCCGTTCAAAAGCACAATTTTTGCTTTCGCAAGATTTTGGCGATCAGCTGGGCGCAATGCCATGGAGTGCGGATCTGTGCCCGGCTTGATCAAGCAAATCACTTTTGCTTGATTTCCCACCAAAGTGCGCGTGAGATCGCAGAGAATCCCATCGGCAGCAACCACGGTGGGAGTTGCCGTATTAGCTGCCGCAAGCAAGACGCTTGCAAGCGGTAAAGAAGCGGGCAGTGGCACTTGAGAAAGGAGAACTTTTCAAAACGATAATCATTCTCAAAAGTTTGGCTAGGCACTTCTTCCTGCCAATGGGCAAAGCAACACAACGCATGCCACCCCGATCAAAGGACCTGGAGGGAGATTGAGAGGCAAGGCCAAAAGGAAACCACCTCCACTCAGGGCCAAACCCACAAAAGCTGCCTGAACCATTGCGGCACGAAGGCTTCTCACTCGACGTAGCCCTGGAAGAACCGGCGCGCACAGCAGGCCAATCACCAAAATCACTCCTACTGCTGCCATTGCACTGACAATCACCGCAGCCGTTACCGCAGACATAGCAAGACGTAGACCACGCACAGGGAGTCCCGCCGAGGCGGCCCCCTCTGGATCAACGCCCAAATAAACAAGCTGCCTGTAGCGAGTGCCAACAAGCAAAGCCACAGCCAAGCAAGCAACCAAAACCCGACCCACATCGAGCCAACCCACCGTTAGCAAGTCACCAAACAGAAGGGCCTCAAGGTCCAGGCGCAAATTCAGCAAAGGGATCAGCAAAACTCCGAGCCCAAGAAAGCCAGCAAGCACGGTATTAATGACAGCTTCCTCATTCAGCTTTGAGTTGCGCTGCAATCGTTCCGCCAATAAGGAACCAAGAATGCCGCTGATGACACCTCCCACGGCTGGGTCAAAACCAAAGGCAACGGATACCGCCAATCCTGGAAGCACGGCGTGAGAGATGAGGTTGGCCTGAAGCACCCGGCGCTGGGTGACTAACAGAGTTCCCATGACAGGACACAAAATCCCCACCAAAAGAGCCATCAATAGAGGCAATAACCAAAAAACGATCTCATCCACAGTGATGATTCCCCGGATTTACTAAACCTTTAAGAGATCGCCTCACCTCAGCAGGAGGTCCATCAGCAAGAACACTCCGATCAACCACGATCACGCGGTCATAGGAATCGAGCGCCTCACCCCAGTCATGGCTGCTCACCAGCAAGGTATGACCGGTATCGGCCAACTGACGCATCAGGAGTAACAACTGATCCCGAGAAGGAGGATCGATCGCTGCACAGGGTTCATCGAGAAGAAGCATTCGAGAGGGTTGCACGAGAGAACGAGCAAGCAAGGCTCTTTGCTGCTGACCTCCTGAAAGCTCATCAAGCCGTCTGTTTGCAAGGTCTGCCAGCCCAACGCGTTGCATTGCAGCCTCCCGATCGCAGCACCCGAAGGCTTGACCATTCATGGATCCAAGATCAACGAGATCACGAACGCTGATTGGGAACGACCAATCAATCCGACTGCGCTGAGGCATTAACACCACCCTTTCACGACAAGTTTCGATCGGATCCCCATCGCAGTAGACCGAGCCACTTGACGGACGTAACTGCCCCTTAAGCACATGCAGCAGAGTGGATTTACCAGCTCCATTTGCACCAACTAGAGCTGTCAATGTCCCTGATTGCAGCGACAGCGAGACGTTTTCCAACACAACGCTATCCCCGTATTGAACATTCACATCCCTTGCTCTGAGAACTGGCTCTTCCAAAAATTGAAACGTCAAGTTGGCTCAACCTATCGACGAACCTTAGAGAATTCATCCAATTCGCCACCTGAAGGCAACCATCGCGCCAACACAACTTGAGGCTTAAGAAGCTCAAACTCAAGGCTGCTGCCATCTATTAGGGCGGCACGACGTTTTGAACCATCCCCATCTGTCATCACCGTAAGAAGACGATTCGTAGCGGGATCCACATCAAGCACCGCTCCTGAAGCCAAATACCATCCAGGGAAATGCCTGCGTTTGAGCACTGATCCAGAACTATCTACTAGCAGTAATTCATCTCGAAGAGTCGGCGATGCATCACGCAGAACAATCCAAATATTTTCTCCCCGGTTATCGCAAGCCGTTGCCATTACCCCCTCCTCCCCTAACCAAACCTGTCGTGGGGGCTGTCCGGGAATGACTAGCTCAATGGACCGTCGATAATCAGGCCAGTTCCTTAACAACACCGCGCGACCAGAGCCAGAACAAAATGACTTGAGCTCACGGCTTCCAGGCAGGCTTTGTGGAGCATTCCCGTTTCGATCGGGGTTCATTGATAGAAGATCAAGGCCGTCGTAGGAAGGAACAACCATGCCGGTTCCATCAGGTAAAAGACGAATTGCGCCGGCAACCTCGAGATTGAGATCACGTCGCTTGGCGTTAACCGAACGAATCCAGGTTCGATCACTACCAGCTTCAATACCACCAACTTGTACGAGTAATTCCCCGCGCTGATTGCTACTTAAATGGGCAAACAAAAGTGACCCAGATGCCAATGATTGGAGGGCACCTGGGAAAGGTTCAGATAATTCTTGAGCTTGATCACTAATTGCCCGTGGGGTGAGCTGGCGAAGCAACACCTCCAGTTTGAAAGGATCGTTATCGGTCACGAAGGCGACGCCTTCTCCATTGCCAAGCGGCTCAAGCTGAAGAATGCGCTGCTCAATAGACGACAACGGCGACCAACTGCCATCCTTACGACGCAATTTCAACTGCTCTCCCTCCTCCTCAACCACAACTGCAACGAGATAGGAACGAGGGTCCCACCAAAGCGTGCGATTAGGCAGCACAAGCCCTCGTTGATCATCACCAGCAAGAACAAGCTTCTGGGGCGAACGAATGAGGACACCAGGATCGAGAAGCAAGCGGAACCGATCCTGTTGACCAAACCACTGATGGGGCTGATGGGGGACTAGACGACTGTTTTCAGCCACCGACTTGCGGTTCATCGTCCGACTGAAACGAACGTCAAGTGCTGCAGCGCCAGAACGAATGGATTGAATCGCAACCGATCGCAAACGCGGGGGGCGACGCAACAAAATCTGCTGCTGGACTAATGCAACCAGGCCCAAGCCCATCAAAGCGACGCTTAAAAGTCGAAGCTTTCCCATCGATGAGCCAAAACCCTTTGGACTCATGGTTCCAGAGGCCGCTCAGGCCTCGGGATGGATTGAATTGTTCTGGGCTTCACCACATTGATCAGAAGTCCATCCTTGGTCTGTGTTGTCATCGTTCCCTCGATAGACAACCATTCATCCGGCTTCGGATCCGCATTTGCAGGCCATTCAATAGGGAGGCCAGCAGGGGTTGCATCAGCCAGACAGCACCGCACCGTGAGCCGGGCGAGCTGGGGTTGCATCCCAGGGCGTTGAAGTACAAAACCACTAATCCGCACAGGATCACCTGCATGCAAATCGGGATCGGGCTGACTGCGCAGCAGCCGCACCCATTCCGTCAACGTACGTTGCTCCGGCGGAAGGAAAAAACTCAATCGCGGCGCCTCAGGCAAGATTTCGCTGCGATTCGCAGCCAAATCACTGAAAGAGGGTGATGGGGGAAACAGCAAAACCAACAATGCCACCGCAACCGAAACCAGCCAACTCAAAGGAGTTAAGGGTGTTTTCAAGCGTGGAGCAGAGCGAAGCTGTATTGCACCGAGCACCATCAGAACAACTCCAGCAATCGCAACCACCGGATGGAAAACCGCATTCAGCAGCAGATCCAACCGAGCGGACATACTGCTCCAAACCAATAACCATCCCCAAAGCAACAAAACAAGGGGGGGTAGGTATCGCGATTGTCGAATCCGGCTCAGACGTGGCATCGCGTTACAGCAGCACAAGATTGACCCATTGCCCGATCAAGAGAACGAGCAACGATGCTGCGACTGCGGTGATGGCAATGGCTCGCGTTGAAAGAAGCACAGTGAACAAGCCAGCAAGCTTGAGATCCACCACTGGACCAAGCAGCAGAAAGGCCAGCAAGGCACCAGGCGTGACCTGGGCTGCAAAGCCAAGCGCAAGAAACGCATCAACGCTGGAACAAACCGAAACCACGAGTGCCAAGAGCATCAGAGCCAGCACCGAAACGGTGGGGCCTGAGCCCAAAGCCAGCAGCCAACTCCGCGGCAACCAGGTTTGGACCGCAGCGGCAAGAGCACAGCCAAACACAAGCAAAGTGAGCAGGCTCAAAAATTCACGCGTGCTGTGTTGGAGCAGCTCCGCAGGTCGAAGCGGAACTTCCTCAAGCCGACGTTCAGAAGCATTGAAGTCCACACCAACCAGCCCACTGCGACGTTCAAGCAGTCCCACCCGAGAGAGGGGTTGACTCAGTCTTCGCTCCTCGAGCAAGGCAGACGCCAACAACCTCGACTCAGGGAGCAATCCCAGCAGAGCACTGAGGGCGATCGCAATTAGAAAAGCACCAATTGGTCGCCCCCAAAGCAACCAGGTCTTATCAGGGAAGGCGGCCCAAGTACTCGCCAACACGATCGGATTAAGAACCGGCGCTGCGAACAAAAAACCAAAACCAGTCCCCAATGGCGCTCCGCTTGCAAGCAGACGTCTCGCGACTGGAACATTCCCACATTCACAAGCCGGCAAAGCGAAACCAAGCAAGGCTCCAACCACTGGCGCCAGAAGTGGATGGCGAGGCAGACGCTTGATCCATGTGGACTGGGGAACAAGCCATCTGGCCAAGCCAGCAATCGAAACTCCCAAAAGCAAAAAAGGAAGCGCTTCGATTAAAAGGCCTTGAAAGATGGCCCAGCCAGTAGCAAAGCGTGTCATCAAGCGTTGAAGCTGTTAACTCCAGCCATGGCTGGCTTGATCTTCAACGTAGGCCGCAACATCAGCAATTTCATTTTCACTGAGTACATCGAGGAATGCAGGCATCGCGTTACGCCCGTAGGTCACCTGAGCCACAATTCCGGTCTCATGACCGGTCAAGTAGTTAGGGAGAAACGCCTCAAGGTCGGCCTGCCGCAACGTGCGCTCACTTTTCACAATATTTCCTCCGCCGGCATGACATGCGGCGCAATTGGTATTAAAAATCTGACCACCTCTGACGGTGTCAGAGGCCATCGCACGCATGGGCATGCTCAAGACAAGCACCAAAGCAAAAACAGCGGATAGCAAAAAACGCATGGTGCCCCATATCAATTGTCACCATTCTCAGGAGATCTGAAGCACTGGTGGTGACGTAGCTGCAGATCGTTATGGAATGAATCTGAGAGTAGTTAAGCCACCAGGGCAGCCCAAGCGAATGCTCCGCCGATACCAATCCAAATCCCTGCAGCCACACGCTTGCCCTCAGCTCCAAGAGCATCCAGCAATCGCTTCGATCCAAGGCTGACAGCAAGAAGCAAGGCACCTTGGGCAATCAACAGACCCAAGAAGTAAGTGAATAGAGGCGTGGATTCAGCTCCAACAATCGCGCCACCGAGCAGATATCCATGCAATCCAATAACCGGCAGCAAGATTCCTGCAGGAATGATATTGAGAGCGATCAAACCCTCAACCGCCAAACCAAGTGAGACAAGTGCCTCGGCAGCAGGCTCAAGACTGGCGGCCAGAGGAAAGATTTGCGTTAAAACTGCCCCTCCAAGGGCGAAAGCCAAAAGGGGAAGAACCCAAGCCACTGGGCGCCTAAGTCCGATCAATCCAATCGCCAGAAGAAAGAGGAGATGGTCAGGTCCAAGCAGGGGGTGGCCAATCCCACTGAGCAATCCTTGCAGCGCATTCATTTCACCCCCTTCAGCCATCGCAAAGGGATGGTGGGCACCAGCGGGCCCAGCAGACGTGAGTAACAATCCAGTTAGAGCAACAACTCCGAGACCGCAAAGGGCTCTGGTGTTTCTTTTGGACATCAATGGTCGATCCTCGTCGGTTAAAAAATCGGCGGGCGTTCTGACTTCTGCTGATGAATTTCAGCAGTTCACAGCTGCGGGACAGCGACGGATTTTCACCGCTCTTTCCCGGTTTCCTCTAGTGACTGAACCCCATTAGAGCCTAAATACTGTTCTACTTCAGTTCAAAGTCAGTGCCTGCGCTAGCGCCATGGTTATGACCATTGCAAGGCATCCATTTCGCCCCCATCTGATGGGCCCCCTTGCAGTTGAACAAAGCTGCGGCCCCCTCGGCTTCTGCCTTGGTGTCATACATCGCTTTGATGGGCTCCGTTCCAGCTTTTGATGCGGAAGGATCCATCTCCATCGAAAGCAATGTGCCGCTGTGATCAGAACCAATCTCGTGATGAGCGATTGCCGGAGTCGTCAAAGCCAGCAAGCTCAAAAGCAGTCCAACAGATGGGTAGAAACGCATCTCAGATTTGATTGCAACCATTTGAGTTTGATTCATCAGGCCTCGCCAGACCGCTGCGCTACTTAACAAACCGAACATGGTGCTGAAGTGTGATGCAGAACGATCCAACCGTTTAAGTTCCCCGCTTCATAAAGGGATCTCATCGATTGGGCAAGCTTGAAATGGGCATCGACGATGCGAATCGATGACGCAAGATCCCATGCTTAGGAGCAAAGAGGAAAGCAATCACAAACAATCCTGTCTGTACAAGAACGATGCAACCAGCTGTTGAACTATCAGTCCAATAACTTGTGTACACCCCAATGAGGCTGGAAAGAATACTGCTGCCAATCGCCAACCAACTCATTCGATCAAAGCGATCGGTTAAGAGATAAGCGGTAGCCCCAGGAGTGACCAACATGGCCACCACCAAAATGATGCCTACTGTTTGTAATCCAGCAACCGCAGCAAGAGAAAGTACGGAGAGAAGGAGGTAGTGAAGAAAACCAGTGTTGATTCCGATCGAGCGTGCGTGAGTGGGGTCAAAACAAAACAACAACAGATCACGACGAAACAACAAAAGAACAGCCGTTACAAGAGCTGAGATCAACACCGTTTGTTGAATATCTGCAATAGAAATACCAAGCACATTGCCAAAAAGAATATGCGTAAGATCAATATTACTACGCGTCTTCGAGACCAACACCAGTCCTAAAGCGAAGAAACCCGTAAAGACAAGGCCAATCACCGTATCTTCTTTGATTCGAGATTTCTGCTTTACGAAGCCAATCGTGGCAACTGATCCCACTCCAAACACAAAGGCTCCAACCGAAAAAGGCAAGCCAAGGGCATAGGCCAGGATGACCCCTGGCAACACTGAATGAGACACCGCATCACCCATCAGCGCCCAGCCCTTGAGAGTCATGTAGCAAGAGAGGAGACCGCAGACGCCTCCAACGGTGGCGCTGATTAGCAGAGCCTTCACCATGAAGGCGTGCTGAAGAGGCTCAAGCAAAAATGTGGTCAAGCGTCCTCCGAGGAACTATTTCCGGTCAATAAATCAGGAGGGAGGCCCCCAAAGGCCAGAGAAAGATTCTCTGGCGTGAACACCTTCGATGTTTCTCCGTAAGCCAAAACCGTTTTATTGATTAGGACTGTGAGATCGCAGAAGTCTCTGACATGACTGAGATCATGCGTTGAAATTAGAATAGTGCGTCCTTCCTTACGCAACTGAAAAAACAGCTCTGCCATCAACTTTTCAGTACGAACGTCCACACCATTGAAAGGCTCGTCCAACAACAAAACCGATGCGCGCTGTGCAATAGCTCTTGCCAAAAATGTTCGTTTACGTTGACCTCCAGAGAGAGCAGCGATTGGACGATCCCTGAGATCAAGGAGTTCAACGCGCTCAAGGGCATCGCGCACCGCGACCCTGTCTGACTGCCGTGGAATCCTGAGCACATTCATGGATCCATAGCGACCCATCATCACCACATCCCAGACAGAGACGGGAAAATCGCAATCGATCCCTTCACTCTGAGGCACATAAGCAACAGCTTGATCGCGCTGAGCCCGGGCCACACTGCAACCGTTGATTCTGATATGTCCACGCGAGGGGCGAATAAAACCAGTCAGGGCCTTGAAAAGAGTCGATTTACCCGACCCATTCATCCCCACCAATCCACAAATGCATCCCGAAGGCAGATGAAGAGAAGCGTCATAGAGGGCAACTGTGCCGTTGTAGTCAACACAGATCTGATCTGCCTCGATCCGCATCAATTCACTCTGGGTCATGAGGACTTTTCGGCGGAAGCAGCCAATCCCTGCCTAATAAGTTTCACATTGTGGCGTTGAAGGTCGAGCAGAGTTGGTGCAGGACCGTTGCGTTTTGATAAAGAGTCCACATAAAAGCTGCCACCAAAACGTGCTCCAGAAGCACGAGCCACCTCACGTTGGGCTTTATCACTCACTGTGGTTTCACAAAACACAGCAGGAACCTGGTCTTTCTTCACACGCTCAATCAAACGAGCCATGCGCCTTGGACTGATCTGGCTCTCAGCATTGACCGGCCACAAATAGGCCTCATCAAATCCATAGTCTTGAGCTAAATAAGAAAAGGCCCCTTCACAGCTGACAAGAACACGCTGCTTTTGGGGAATGACAGCGAGGAGGTTACGTAATTCAGCATCCAATTTTTCCAACTGGAGCTTGTAGCTGTTGCCATTGTCGCGATACAACTGGGCCCCCTCTGGATCGAGCTGGGAAAAAGCATCCACGAGTCGATCCACATATCCCTGAGCTCTCAAAGGTGACATCCAGGCATGCGGATTGGGCTTACCGGCGTAAGCATCACCCTCAATGAGCAACGGCTGCATCCCCTCGGTGAGAGTGACAGTGGGCACATCAGCAGCGGATTGAACAAAGCGGCGAGCCCAAAGCTCCAAACCCAACCCATTTTCAACAATTAAATCCGCATTGGAAGCTTGCTCTAAATCCCGAGGTGATGGCTCATATCCATGAATTTCTGCACCCGGTTTGGTAATCGATCTAACTTGCAATCGATCACCAGCCACCTGACGAGCCATATCAGCGAGGATCGTGAATGTTGTCAAAACAACTGGGCGGTTATCGACACTATTTTCTAAGTTATTAGGCAAGGAACCCTGCCTCGAGCAGGCAACAGCCATTGGCAAAGCGATAACAATCGTCGTCAACTTACGTAAAAGATGACTCCTCAATATCTCTGCTGAAAAGATGTTAATGATCATCAAAATAGTTAAATCTATGATGGGGAAAACATGGGTTCATTAGGATGGTTTTGATGCTCCGCGACGGCGTCTGCAGCGCTCAGAGCAATAACGCACTTCGTCCCAAACATCTTTCCATTTACGACGCCATTGAAATGGGCGACCACAAACAGCACAGATTTTTGTAGGGCGGTCCTGTGATGGCGCCATCAGACAAAAGACCCACAATGGACAACTGATCAGGCATATAAACCTTCAGCATTACCATCTTAAGGCTGACGACGCTTGATTGAGACTTATCAAGCGATCAACGGGAGCAGCGTGCCAATTTCACTGCATTTCAACAAGGCCAAAACATTCAATAATTTATTTTTTCCAAAAAACGTTTTCAAAACACCTCTTAATAACAATTTAGCTGCCATATCAATATCCCGAATGGCGTACAATCCAAGGCGTAAAAAGTTATTGCCAACTGATTCCTGGGATTCATCAAAGTCACGCCATGAATCAATGAATAAAACAATGGCCCGTTCTTCATGGGTCAGCATCAGTCGCTTTCAGGTTGATCGGTCCAACGTCGCTCAACTTGAACGAATAGGAACCAGGCCAACGCTGCTCCTGCTCCCGCTGCCCATTCGGAGCGCAGCAACGCAACCAATGCCAAAGTGCTTGCCCCGATTCGTAATGCCCTTAAGCCAAAACGGCTGTATTGACGCAAGCGATGGTCCATAAGCGAAAACAACAAGCATCGGAGTTCAAACAAAGACCGCGACAGGGGAGCCAGCAAAACCTGTACAACTTCTGCTGAACCGAAGAGCGTCAAATGACTGCTGTCGCTGAGCCAAGGAGAACCGAACGAAAAATTGCACGCACTTGCCGACTTAGCCGCGTAGCTTTACAGAACTACATGTGAGGGGAACGTGGTTGAACTTTACCTAGATGCCACTCTGCACAACCAAATCAGTGTTGAGCATTATCGCGAAGTTTTACTGAACCACGGATTGGATGAACAAGATCAAAAGCTGAGGAGCAATCTTTTGAAACGCGTTGAAGCTGGAACGATTCAGCTGTCATCCTGACAGATCTGGTCCGCAGTTTCACCGCATGTTTCAAACGAATGATCCCCGCTTCTGGAAAGCTATTGTGGGAATCGTTGCATTGTTATTGAGCTGCTCGCTTGCTTGGCTAATACTTAAACTTTGAATACTTAGATTAATAAAAACTCAACGCCAACCAAAATTAATTTTGCAATATAATCCTTGAGATCACGAATCCATATTTAAAAAAGATAATTAATAACAGCTAATACCAACAAACCAATTGCAATTATTGATGCAATTGAAAGTACGACAAGACCACTTCCAGTAATTAAGGCCACTCGTTTAGCTGTCTCTGGAAATAACAAATAAAAACTCAAACCTGCCGCAAGTCCCCAAAGAGGCGGCAGCAACACACAAATACCTGTGAAAACGATCAAACGCATACGTCTGTGACGTTGTTGATCGATCAGCTTCAACGCTTGAGTCTCCTCCTCTTCCAAAGCCAAACGTTCGTCATCGCTCAGCCAGCGTCCGTACTGTTGCGCTTGCTTGAACTCACGTTCATGTTTGTCCGTGCTGGAAGAAGGATCCATACCCCTAAGTTATCGCCGTTCTCAACGGGGACTGCGCTCCCAAGCCCGTTCCAGAGACTCTCTCATCGCTTCGCTAGAGGGCTCAGACACTCCATTGTTTCGACGAAAGGCTGCTGTGATCCGCCAGAAACGTGTTGCGCAAGCAATCGCGACGACGAACCAAGCCAACAAGATCCAGGCAGAACCGTGCACGACAAAGTTGTGAATACCTCCATGATGGTGGCTGCGGAGATTTCGTCGATGAACGGCAAGCTCGTAGTTGGAGCCATTGGACTATTGGTGGGCGCAGTCGCGATCTATGAATTCCTGTTGCTGAGAGGGTTAGCACCCTCCAGCTGAGCCTCACAGGCATACGTTTCAATCGACGCTTTCCTTTGGCGGAATTCAGGATGATCCACATCCTCCACCCGCCACCACCAACGTCCATCGGTATAGCTGGGTGGACCAGCATTGTTGGTGCGTGGCAGTTGCAGGCTGAGGTCTCGCCAATGAAGAAGAATTCCATCGCCAGGAACCGTTCCATCAGCACTGTTCGGGATCGGTTCCAAAACAGCGCCGATCGCCTCCTGACCCAAATTTGTTCGCTCCGCGGTTAGCAGATCGCCGTCACACCAATAACTATTGGCAAACACAGGAGAACTTGGAGCAAGCCAAAACAAAGCCACCAAGCAAAACGAAAGCAGAGAGTGCAAGACAGGCGAAGGCGTTCACTCCACCCAAGCACTTAACACGACAGAGTGTTGTTGAGATGGAGCGTTTTGATGACACCGACAAGAGATCAGGTGCTCGCTGCATCAGCTGGCTGGGTAGCTGTTGTGCTGAACGTGGTGCCAGGTCTTGGAGCTGGTTATCTGTATCAGCGACGTTGGAAGGCCTACTGGATCACATCCCTACTCGCCACGACCTGGTTTGTAGTGGGAGCCGTCTTGGCTCAAAACTCCGCAGCTGAAGCTGAACCACAAAACCAACTCGTTGGGCTCATTGGCTTGATTGGTCTTGCCGTTGTGACCAGCGCGGAAGCAGGCCTAGCTGTCAAGGCAGTGCGTCAAGACAGCTGATGGAAACCAGCCCGAATGCGGTGCTCCGCTTCTGGTTTCAAGACTGTCGCCCGCACCAATGGTTTCGCAAAAATGCTGACTTTGACGCCGAGGTGTTCGACCGCTTCGGGCAGCTCACATGTTCAGCATTGAACGGTGAACTGAGCCACTGGGAGCAGAACGAGACAAGCGGATTAGCCCTGGTTTTGATGATGGATCAATTCACACGGCAGATCTGGAGAAATGAATCCAAAGCGTTTGCAGGCGATGCTTACGCGCTGAGGCTCTCCCGCCAAGCGATCGCTGAGGGATGGCTCGATGAAGAACCAGAACGGGTGCGTCGCCAGTTCTGGTTGATGCCAATGCTTCACAGCGAGGAGCTGGGAGTGATCCTGGATGCGATCTCGTACATGGAGCGCTGGAGTGACCCCGCCACGGTTGCAGTCGCTTGTCGCAACAAGACTTTGATCCAGCGGTATGGACGTTATCCCCAACGCAACGCTGCTCTGGGGAGAGCCTCCACTCACGAAGAGCTGAGGTTTTTAAAGGATTGGCACTCCCGTGGCAATCACAAACGATCCCAATCTCATGCATGTGATCAATGCTCTTGTCACGGACCAATTCAATACCGGATCAAAACTGCAGGCCAACCAAACTGGCAATTTGCATGCCCCAGCTGCTGGAACAAGCTGCAACACCAGCCTGGTTATCAATACGGGGGAACGCGAAAAGCAAATCGTCGTGAACGACAACGTCGATAAGCAACGAATCATTCATGTCTCAAAATAAGCAAATCTCCCCCGAATCAATCGCATCAAGACGGAGGGACGAATGAAGGCGCTGAAGACTTAAAGAGCAAAGCATCGTCAATTCGCCTCTGCATGAACAAAACGTGATTTGTGCACGTGGGATAAGGGAGAAGCGTGATGGAAATGAAAACATGAGCCCCATGTTTCAGTGTTTGATCTGCAGGCAAACGATCGAACGTTCAATCCGTACTTATTGGAAACACAAGGGTCATTTACTTTGCTCGACCTGCAAAGACAACATCGAGGCAGAAGTTGGTCAAAGTGGTGAGCAGACGCCGCCTAGCTCTTGAACCTGCTCCCGATTGTGGCTTTGGTTGTAGGAGTCACAGCTCTAGCGGCCGCGATTGGATTGAGCATCCTGCTTTTAGGCCTGCAACGCGTGTTTGCCTCAGCTCCAACGCTATGGCACAGCAACGATGAAGGCGTCAAGGACACCAGCCTCAGCGTTGTGATCCCAGCCTTCAATGAAGCAAACAACATTGAGGGTTGCTTGTCTCACGTGCTGATGTCTGAAAGGCCTTGCTCTCGATGGGAGGTAGTGGTTGTTGATGATCAGTCGAGCGACAACACAGTCAAGATTGCGGAGCAGGCAATCGTTACCTTCGCTGATGCTGACCATCCCAGCGCAGCAGTTCTCCAAGCTGGCCCACGACCAAAAGGAGAGCGCTGGGTAGGGAAAAACTGGGGCTGCAGCCAAGCTATGGAGCAGGTCAACAGCGAGTGGGTGCTGTTCATTGACGCAGATGTGACCCTGGCGCCCGACGCCATAAAAAGAGCACTCCACCAGAGCATCAATGAGAAAGCCGATTTATTCAGCCTGGCTCCACGCTTGACCTGTGACTGTCTCGCCGAATGGATGGTCCAACCGATCATGGCGAGCTTGTTAGGGCTTGGGTTTCCGATCCTTGAAGCCAACGACCCTGCCTCAACGGTGGCCTTTGCTGCAGGACCCTTCATGTTGTTCAGAAGGGACAGCTACAACTCGATCGGGGGCCACAGGGCCCTCGCGGGAGAAGTTGTAGAAGATCTTGCGCTAGCGCGGCGGATTAAAGAGGGGGGATTTCGCTTGCGATACGTGCTTGGAATCGATGCAGTCGACCTACAGATGTACGACAATTTCCAGGCTCTCTGGGAAGGCTGGAGCAAAAACTGGTTTCTCGGTCTTGATCGCAGCATCAGCAAATCCCTTGGAGCTGGAGGAGTTGTGCTGTTGATGTTCACGCTGCCATGGCTGCTTTTGCCGGCCAGCCTGACGATGGCATGTGTGAGCAGCCAGGATCAGATCCTGTGGCTCAGTGATGCTGGTCTCGGATTGGTCGCAATCCTGATGCAGCTCAGCGTTCGCCTATGGACCCGAGCCCGGTTTTCAGTGCCATTACGCCATTGGTGGCTGATGGGAGTAGGCGGCATGATCATTGGTCTGATCGCACCTACATCCGTTTGGAAGAGCCTGACGGGAAGGGGCTGGACCTGGAAAGGCCGCTCGCTTGCCGAAGCACAAGCGCATTAGCAGTTAGTGCCACCATCCAGACAAAATGAGTGCATCTGTAAAAACTCCATGTACCGACTTGGTGCACTCATTGCTTTGTGCTTGGCATTGCTGTTGCCTTCAACCGTGCAAGCAAGCACGATTGAAGTAACGATCAACAGCATCAACGCCGAGGGAATCGGTGAGTCCATTGGCACGATCAGTGCCCGAGACACAGACCAAGGGCTGGTGATTATTCCTGAACTCAGTGGCCTGAGCGAGGGCGAGCATGGGTTCCACTTGCATGCTGGCGATCAGTGTGATCCACAAACCAATGCTGAAGGGGCCTCCATTGCAGGTCTGGCAGCACTCGGACATTGGGATCCTGACCAAACAGACACCCATCTCGGACCTTTCGGCAATGGCCATCGCGGTGACCTCAGCCGATTAGTGGTGGACCGTGATGGCAATACCACCACAAGCGTTGTGGCACCCAGGCTCAAGGCCTCAGACCTTCGCGGCCGTGCCCTTGTGGTGCATGCAGGGAGTGATACTTACACCGATACGCCTCCCCTAGGCGGAGGTGGTGCTCGCATTGCCTGCGGTGTCGGGTCTTGAACGCACCACGTTTGCTCCTCATTCATCCCATTGGCGTTGGCTTATCCAATCGGTTTTGGGATCGTTTTATTACCTGTTGGCGAGCCTCAGACCAAACAACTGCCTTGCTCGCTCCAGACCTACTCGGATGCGGTGGGGGCGAACATCCAAATCAACAGCTTGCCCCTGAGGATTGGGCGGCACCACTCATCGATCTACTGAGAGAACACAACAACGCGCCAGCGGTGCTCGTTTCGCAGGGCGCCTCTCTTCCGATCGCTTTAGCGGTGATCGAAACCGCACCGGAACTCGTTGCTGGCTTGGTCGCAATCAGCCCACCAAGTTGGCGCGTTCTTGAGGAACCTTTTCCGAAAACACAATCACAACTGCTCTGGAGATTGCTGTTTCAAGGACCAATCGGGTCTTTGTTTTACCGCTACGCAAGCCGCCGTGCATTTTTAAAATCATTCTCAATCAATAATTTATTTGCAAGCGACAAAGACGTTGACACCGAATGGCTCGGCACGTTGGAACAAGAAGCAGCCAACATGACAACACGCTGGGCAACGTTTTCTTTTTTAGCTGGTTTTTGGAGACGCAACTGGACCAAGCAATGGCAAGAGATCAAGCAGCCGATGTGGCTTTTGTTTGGGCACAAGGCAACCGGAATCGGCCGCTCCAGGCATTGGGATGATGCACAAGAACGCATCCATACCTATGCGCAGCAACTGCCGAACGCTATGAGCGCAAGTATTGATGGACGCAACGTTCTTCCCTATGAATCAACTACTGAATGCGTGACCCAACTCCAAAGCTGGTTGCTGCATTAATAGAAACCATCAACGCCTTTCAAACGGCGGTTCGATCACGCTTCTCAACTTCTATCAATGGTCTAGGGAGCCGTTCTGTCTTTCGTCAGGATCAAATGATCGAAAAAAGATCGAGCGACTCAACCACTCCATCGGCAAATGCACAAGGCGTAGAGCATTCGCTTACGCCAACGGGTGGCGTGCATGGGCTGAAACATCCCGCATGACCCCAGATGGATTCAACGAACGGGCCAGCGCCAACAGTCCAGCAGCAAGAACCGTTTCACCCTCTAGCTGCATCATTCGGTGGAGACTGATGACCTCGCTGTAGTCAGCAGCAGCCGTTCCATTGATCAAACCGCGAGCGGTGCATCGGGCCACAGCCAGTTGAAGAGAGATCGTCATGACCTAAAGCTGGCTCAAAACATGAGCAAAACCAAGGAAGCTTCCAGTTTCCAGCTGATTCAGAAACGCGATTCAGCAACAAAGCCGTTAATGTTTCTTAACAATAGGATTTGACTCATGCTTTCTGCACTTTTTCCGTTGGTCTACGGCTCCGTTTTTGTCTTCCTGTTAGTCCAAGCCTTTCGGATGATGCGATTAAGCTCAGCACCTGCAAAGTCAATACGCCGCACAGATCGCACCGGCTTGCTGACCACCCATCCCGAACTGCTAGACGCCAATGGTTCGATCACAGGCGAAGACCTGCTGGTTGTCCGCTTCCCGAGCCAAGATCAGTCGGAAGCTTCGATCACGGATTGAAGCGGCAGCAGATCGCGTTCAGAATGAAGGATCATCCTTAGAGCCCATGACCCTCAATCAGTTTTTAATCTTCTTGGTCATAGGGGTTGCGATCGCACTCTTAACAAGTGCGACATGGATTTGGTGGGTACTCGCGATTTGCACAGCTTTAGTTGTGTTAAAACTCATAAAGAAATAGATTTTTAGCTAAAAATGACAACTCAACTTAATGCGATTAATTGGGCAAAAATAATTACAATTTTAGTCATTGTCGGCTTATT
>Ga0257106_1000383_pt1 | contig 26773 bp, 17 predicted proteins | sample LP_taG_3_FD_190177 | JGI IMG/M metagenome (GOLD analysis project Ga0257106, IMG submission 190177) | Marine microbial communities from Northeast Subartic Pacific Ocean, Canada - LP_J_2011_P26_10m | ecosystem: Environmental > Aquatic > Marine > Oceanic | place: Canada: Northeast Subartic Pacific...
TCGACGGAACAGATAACGGAGATGAATCTACTATTGAGGAAGAAAAAGAAGAAGAAGAGCGCAAGAAAAAGAAGAAAAAGAAACCAGTGCTTCCGAAACAGTACACAAACGCCGTGGACATGTGGTCGTGCGGTTGCGTCTTTGCAGAATTTATCCTCGGTTCCTCGCTCTTCAACAAATTCGCGTATTACGAAGGTGCCGAACAGTTGGATCAAATTTTGTGCATTTTTAAACTTCTTGGAACACCAAACGAAAAGTCGTGGCCGGATGTTAAAAGCATACCCGGTTGGCACGAGGATATGTTCCCGAAATGGTTACCAAGAGTCTCCTTCTTGAAACTAACTCGCGCGAACGAAATCACCGTTTTCCAGGCCGATTTGTTGCGAAGAATGTTAACGCTCGACCCTTCGAGAAGAATTACCGCGCACGAAGCGTTGCATCACCCGTATTTCTCCTCCGAAACCGAACTCAAAGACGATCGCGTCGTAAAGTACGAAGACGAAGACGCACAGCGTTTATTGCTGCCCGGCGGCGAGACCATAGTCCAACGACACGTCCGTATGGTCAACGCGAAAGAGGATGAAGAAGAAGAAGAAGAACTCTTCGGCATCGTCTCTAAACTCGAACAATCGCCGTGTAAAAAGTACCACCGATATCACGTCATCTTTGACGCGAAGCAAACGCCTCTATCGATGAGTTCGTTGGTTTCGCTCGAGACTAAACTCGAGGTGCTTAAAAACCGCGACGACAAAGAGGAAGAAGAAGAAGAAACAGTGCGAGTCAAATTCCGCCTCGCCACGCAATATTGGTCCGAACGCGACGTCTTGTTAAAGATGGTCTTATAATATATACATAGCAGTACAGCTAGAGAGAGAGAGAGAGAGAAACACATATAGAAGCGTGTATAATATACAATCTGAAAGTAGAAATACTCTTTTACCTTTTGCTTCTGTTTTTTTCTTCTTCACTGAATCACTTTTTTCTCTTTTTGTGTCTTCTTTGTGTCTGCGATTTTGTCTCACATTCCACAGAATAAATTCTCCTATTAAAGAATCTCTTTCTTTCTTCTTCATCGCGCGCATTTTACGCATTACTCAAAGAAGAAGAAAAAGAAAGAGCTCGTCGGTCGCGAATACATTATCGTCGTCGTCGTCATGGGTGGAACGAACAGCAACGACATGAATGAAGTCGCCGTCATCGACGAACGTTTGCAGAACAATTCCATAAAAATTTCCAAAGAAGACGGCTTGAAACCGGTGTCGTTAAACACGTTAAACACGCAAACGCACTCGGTCGGGGTGATCATCCCTCCGCCGGACGTGAGAGCGATCGTGGATAAAACCGCGCAGTTTGTCGCGAAAAATGGCCCAGAGTTTGAAAGCAGAATCTTATCCTCGGAGAAGAACAATCAAAAATTTTCGTTTTTGAGAGAGAATTCACCGTTTTACTCCTACTATCGAGGGAAGATCGAATCGAATAAACTGGAATTGGAAGGAAAGACGATCGAGGATCAGAACAAGAAAGGGATGGAAGTCGCGGAGCAAGTGCAAAGTCAGAGCAAGTTTATGGCTAAAAGTACGACTACCGGGTTGTCATCATCGAAACCGGAAGTTTTAGAACGTCCGAGAGAGTTCAAACATTCCGTCGGGACGCAGCCGCCGCAAGGCTTGAAGAGGAGCGAGATTGAGGTGATTAAACTCTCCGCGCAGTTTGTGGCGAGAAACGGCGCAAAGTTTCTCTCCGGGTTAGCTTCTAGGGAATATCAAAACCCAGAGTTTGCGTTTTTGAAACCGGCACATCCTTTGTTTACGTATTTCACCAGTTTAGCGGATTCGTACTCGGAGGTTTTAATGCCGGAGAATAAGCAAGAGATGGAGGAGATTTTAGACGTGGAGGAGGATTATAAGAAGGCGTTAGAACGATCGTTAAAAAGGTCCGAATGGGACGCCACGCAAACGAAGAATAGAAAAGATATCGAGGAGAAAAAACGCATGGAACGAGAAGCGATGGAGGCGATCGATTGGCACGATTTCGTGGTGGTGGAGACAATCGATTTCGACGATGGCGAAGACGAAACGTTACCAGAGCCAATCCCGATGAGAGAAATTGTTGGGTACTTGAAGAGACAAGCGTTGGAGGATGCGTCGAAGGTTGAAACGCAGCCGACAACGAAATCAACGACTTTAGTAGAAGAAGAAATAGACGTAGGAGGAACAAGAGGAGCCTCTGCAGTAGCAACCATGGACGACGAAGAGCGACAAATCATGCGACAAGCGCAAGAGGCGGAGAAGAGAGTGAAAGCAGCGTCGAGACCGTTAGCGCCAAGTGCGTCCGATGAGAAGCATGCATCGGGTATTAATGAGAACTTACCCGAACCTGGTATGAAAATTGTTCGAAACTATAAGAAACCAGAAGAAAGAGCGGCAGCTTCCAAAGGCGATAAAGCGACCAAGTTTGCGGTCTCGCCAATCACCGGCGAACTCGTTCCGGTGGACGAAATGGCCGAGCACATGCGCATCTCTTTGATCGACCCGAAGTGGAAGGAACAAAAAGACGCGATGTTGAAAAAGTCACAAGGAAGCAACAAAGTCGACGACGATCAGTTCGCGAAGAACATTTTAAGTTTAGCGAAATCGAGACCAGACATTTTCGCCAGCGGGAACGATAAAGACGTCTCGACCGCCTTGAACGAACAAATGAAGAAGCATCAGCAACATCATCATCATCAACAACAACAACAACAACCGCCTGCGCTTGCGTCAATAGCAGCTCCTACGCCGCAACCGGCGGCACCTGTCATTCCCACTATGATTCAACCACCACCGATGATGGCGCAGCAGCAGATGCCGCCGCCGCCGCCACCACCGGCGACTATCGCGACGAATGCGGGAGTTGGACAAAAACGAGGTCGGGAAGATGGAGGCGATGACTTAGATGCAGAACCAGTGAAACAAAAATTACGGATCGGAGAGATGGAGTTGGAAGACGAGGATAATTGGCTCGATGCAAATCCAGGTACGATTAAACTCAAAATCTTATGCCCTGACGAAGCGAAGGACAAAAATTTGAACGGCCAAACGATTGATCTGGAATTCGAAAGCGGTAAAGAAACGGTGTTGAAAATCAAGCAAGAGTTGAAACCTTTGCTAGGGAACTTAGCGCAAGGGAAAATGAAATTGGAAGTCAAGAAGATGGGTTTCTTGAAAGATGCAAACTCGTTGGCATATTACAACATCAAATCAGGCGCATCGATTCATTTACATCTGAAGAAGCGTTGAGAAAAATATGTATTAAATTAGTATTGATAGTATTCATCACGATAAAAAAAAAGTAGTACATTTACAGAAGCAATCATTAAAAGCACGCGCCAGCCTTCCCTCTGTTCTCAAATTGTTTCATTCCCGGGCGAGGTAAAGACGGTAACGAGTTTTCGTTGTCGTTTTTCGGTCTCTTCTTTTCGATTTCTTTGCGTTCGATGTCTCTTTGAAAGTGTAACTTAGACGCGCGAGTCAACGCCATGGAGACTTTTGTATCGTTTCCGCCAGTTTTCAACGCTCTTTTGTAATCGTCCACGGCATCCGCGTATTTTTCAACCTGCTCGTAGGCGTTGCCCCGTTCGAAGTATAAGTCGGAGAGTATTTTTTTCGTCGCGTCTGCATCTTTGTCGTTGATCGCAGAGGATGTCACATTCGATGATAACGAAGAGAGTAGCTTTTTACCTTCTTGAATGGCTTCGGCGTAATCTTTCGTCGCATTTCTGGTTTTACCGAGTAAAACGTTTGCTTTCGCGCGTCGTCGTAAACAATCCATGATTTTCACTTCCATCGTTGTCGTCGTCGTCGATTCACCACCTTCTTCTAACGTCGTGGTGTCTTCACTGCCGTCCTCTGAAGCTGGCGGCGAAGAAGAAGAAGTGAAGAAGCGAAGAAAAAATAGTGCCGATGAGAACGATTTAATCGCGTTTGCGTGATCACCAGAGGATTCAAAATGATCGCACGATTGCATCGCTTCTTTGAGAGACGCAAACTCCATCGGAGTCGACACGTCGTTGATTTGAGCGTCAAGCTCGTTTTCAATCTCTTCCGGCGTCTTTGAAGGAGTGAATTTTGGCGCTAAGTTTCCGTCGCGGAATTTAATTACTTCCGCGCGTAAATCGCGCAAATTTATATTGTTGCTGTTGTTGTTATTAATGATAACAATTCCTTTCTCTTTTACTTTGCCATCTGGAGCGTTATTCAGGCGTAACATAGAGTTCTCGGAAGATTCTGACGATGACAAACGCTTCCACGCTTTGCCTACTTCTGTTTTCACGAGCGTGACGCGAAGGGACTTTGCCGTCGTAAGCATGCAGCTCTTCTCCCTCACGATTGCATCAAACAAGCACGGAACCGAGAGCACATAGACTTTATCTCTTTCCTCTTTCGATTTAATCGACACCGTAAAACTTCGTTCGTTTTGTATTTCCAACTGCGCGGATTTCAGATCCATCAATTTCTCGTCGTGTTGCAAGCGCACGATGATTTCGCCATCTCTATCTTCCCACGTGTACCGATCGACGCTAATGACGCGAGTTTCGGGGGAGCGGCCTTCCTCTTCCTCGCCGTCATCAGTGTCACCCTTTTCGTCATTTCCAATCATCAAAACTTTTTTCTTATTCTTTTCAACTTTCAACAACTTTGGCGGTTCTCGTTTGATACCTTTCACCTCTTCCAACCGGCGCATCCGCTCTTCCTTCATCTTTGGATCGACTCTTGTCAACTCGTGCTGGACTAAATCTATCGCGCCTTGCGTCATGTGATTTCCCACGAAATTTGTCGTGTGCCCGCTTTGTGGTTTCTCGTACCCGGGTTCTCGCTTAATAATCGTACCGTCCGGCGTTTGCTCTAAAGCGTCGTAGCCTTTCTTTTTCTCTCCGGTGGAGATGTAATACTTCCCGCCGTGCGCTTTCTTATCCCATACGGTTTTACCGATTTTACCGTACGATTTCTGTTTGATGAGTTGTTCTTTCGGTATTATCATCTTATTCTTATTCGTTCGACCCTCTTCTTCTGTGTCTTCCTCCTCTTCTTCTTCTTCCGCAAACCGACGATCTGAGGAATTCTTCTCCTCGATCTCGTCCTCGTTTCTCCCGGCTGTCCCGTACGTCTTGTATTCCTCCCACGCTTTCGAATGCTGCGCGCCGTCCGAAACCCGATCCAGCGATGGGTTATAACACGATTGGTCGTACTCGCTCATGTCTCAAATATATATGTGTGTGTGTGTGTGTGTCAATATATCGCGCGTTCGTGGTCGAGGTTGATAGATATTCTTTTTTTGTCACGCTTACATTGCGCATGTTTGACTCGAAAAAAAAAACAAAGCGTTTTTTCAAGTAAGTCCTGACTATGGCATAAGCAAAAAGAGATACGCGTAAAACCTAAATTTTGGAGGAAATGACTCACCAAAAAGGGGGGATTATATGGACAACAGAGAGAGAGAGAGATTTTCATCAAAAAAGAGGAGATATTTTCTTCAATTTTACTAAAATTCAATGCACACATCAACAGAATTTAATCTCTCTCTCATCAATACAACGCGCGTTTAAAGCAGATTGAAGTAGTTAAGAGAGAATCATCATTTATCGTCATCATGTGATTCTTTTCCAAGTTTAAGACGAAGAAAGAACAGCCGTCGTCTTCAGACAAAGCGCCCGCGGGGACGACGAGTGCTGACGATGACAAAAAAGAAAGAAAAGCAGAAAAACTCGCCTCGGAGCAACCGGGGAAACAAGCCGCCGCGTCACGGGAAGAGATGGATTACGTGCAAAGCACGTGGCAACAAATTTTCCCGATGTCCGGTCCGAATAAACTGTCCTCTGAAGATTTGGACGCGAAGAAAACTGCGGTCGGCGTTTTACTCTTCAGAGAGATTTTCTCGTTAGCGCCGGAAGCGTTGGAATTGTTTTCGTTTGAAGACGTGGAGGATGTGTACGAATCGCCGATGTTGAAAGCGCACGGGAAAGCAGTGGTTGGCGCCGTCGATGCCGCCGTACACTTACTGGACGACGTATCGAAGTTAGTCCCGATTTTGGAAGAACTTGGCCAATTTCACAACAAAAAGAATATCGTCGGGGCGTAGTTAATGTTATCGGGTCTGCGTTGAACGGGTTGTCCGAGGCGCAAACGAACGCGTGGGTGAAGGTGTACTCGACGATTAAAGCAGTAATGTTAGCCGCGGGTAATTAAGGCTTGCGAGAGGAGTGAAGAAGAGAGAGAAAGATTGAAGGAAACGAAAGTACCCGTATGTATTATATTCTTGCATGAAGATGCACAAAGTGAACGCTCTAATTTACAACACAAAACTATCTATATCTACTGCTACTACTACTACTTCGCTCGTGCTTTCATTTTCTTCCGAGCTAAAAAGCGCGCTCTCGCTTCGTTCACTTTCTCCTCTTGCTTGACTTTCTGTTGCGTCTTGTCCTCCTGCGCGTTCGTCGCATTCGCAGCTGTATCCCCATTTTCAGGACCGCCACCAGACGAGAAATCTCTCTCGTTTTCATAAAATCCACCGCTGAGCTTCTTCACGTCGATTGGACTTTCCAACCTCGGCAATGCGTCTTCAATCCATTCGTATTCCACTTTGCACACGTGTCTAAGAAACGGACGAGATGTCATGACCATCTCGTGATAGACAATCCAATCCGGCAACAATCCGTCTTCGTCCGCCAACGCTCGCGCACAAGACGGATGCACCTCCGTCAACGTTTTCGTTTCGAACGCGAACGTTTTGAAGCAATTACTTGCGGTACCTCTTCTTGCTATTTTAGAGATGAATCCTTTGGCAAGCGCTTTCCGGACATTCTTCGTTCTCGAACGTTCGCTTTTATTTTTGCCATGTCGTTCTTGTTCTTCTTCTTCTTCTCTTTTTTCTTCTTTTCCTCGAGATCTCTTGGACGACCCGACGTCATTATCGTCCTCCAGAGACCGCAGGGAGTCTAGTAACTGTCTTTTCACGTCTTTTGCAAACTCCAAGCCCCGTTCAGATAACGAATACTCTCTCGCAAAATCTCTGCGATACCGTTCTCTCTGCCAACGCTCGAACGTTCTTAGAAACACGATGTGATCTCCGAGAGCGAAAGCATCCTCGGAGACAATCTTCTGTAAAGGGTTCCCTCGGTATTCTCTGCTCTTACTATGCGAAGAGGAATCCGCAACTTCCAATCTGTCTACCGATAACATAGCCGCTATCGTCGCGCACTCTTCGACGCACCCCAATTTCTTCGCCTCGAGCATCGCCCGCGCTAAGTTTGGCTCCAAAGGTAAAGGGGCCATTTCTTTACCAATCTTTGTAATTTTTCCGTTCTCATCAATCGCATCTAACACGTATAACTGTTTCAAGGCGTCTTTCAACGCGGATTCTTTAGGGCGATCGAGGAAATCAAACCGTAAAACGTCCATATCCTCCAACTCTAAGGATTTCAAGTATAAAACGACGTTCACGAGAGACGTTCTTTGGATTTCCGGTTCGGTGGCGTCAGCGAAATCGAGCTGGAAATTTTCTTTCGTGTATAAACGATAGCACTTCCCGACTTGCGTTCGTCCAGCTCTCCCGGCTCTCTGCGTTGCCTGAACTTTAGAGATTTGTTCGACGTCTAAAGTTTCGATGCCAGTCGCCGCGTCGTATCGCTTCAATTTGACCACCCCGGGATCGACGACGTAGACGATTCCAGGTACCGTCAACGACGTTTCGGCTATGTTTGTGGCGATTACTATTCTTCTGCACGTAGATTCTAAACTTTCTGGTTTTTTCGAAAAGACTCTCGCTTGCATTTCCGGCGTCAGCGCGGCATACAAAGGTATAATTTGAGCCAATTTACCTCGCATACTTTCCGAATCCATCTCCTTGACACGTTCGTCGAGAATCTTACACGCTCGGTCGATTTCACTCTTACCCGTCAAGAAACACAAAATATCTCCGGGAATTTTCGCAGATTCGTGTATTTGTAGGACCGTATCGATGGCGGCATCGAAATAAGCAATGCTACTCTTCCCGTTATTCGAAACCGTCGGGGGTCTTTCCAAAGCGTGCGAAATTTTCACCGGAAACGCTCTCCCGGGAACGTTGAACACCGGACAGTTGTTAAAATAAGCGCTAAATTTCTCCGAATCTAGCGTCGCGCTCGTTACTACTACTTTCAAACCATTCTCGTTATTATTATTATTATTCGATGTTAACTTCTTCAATATCCCAAACAACACGTCCGTGTTTACGGACCTCTCGTGCGCTTCGTCCAGGACTACAACGCCGTATCTTCGCAACTCCGGATCCGACAACACTTCTCTCAGCAGCATCCCGTCCGTTAAGTATTTAATCTTGGTATTCTTAGACGTGTTATCGTCGAATCGGACGGAATATCCAACCACGCCTTGGCCAAACCTTTTTTTGTTGTTCTTTCTACTTTCCTCTTCGTTCTTCGGATTCTCGTTATTATTCGTGTTCTTTCTTTCGTTGTCGCACATCTCCTCGTGCACGCGTCTGGCGACTGAAATCGCCGCCACTCGTCTCGGCTGCGTGACGGCGATACCGTTTAATCTTTTTAATCTTCTTTGTCCTTCTCTTTTCCATCTTTCATTCCAATTCTCGTTTCCATTTTCATCAACACCATCGTCTTGTTGTTGTTTCTGTTGTTCTGATAAAATCTCATCGATGTGTTCGTACAATATCTGCGCGATTTGTGTCGTCTTCCCGGACCCGGTTTCGCCCAAAATAACTACCACTGGATTCTCTTTTACCGCGCGGACGATTTCGTTTTCGTGTTGCCGAATTGGAAGAAGACTATTCATTCGCCAACTGGAAGTGTGGTTTTGTGCTACTTTCTTCTGACGACGATTCGATTCCCCCGAGACGAATGTCTTCACTTCATTTCATCAACACGTTCCTTCCTTTGCAAAGAGTATAGCATATACTATATTGAGTCAGACAGACAGAGAAAAGAGAACTCTTTCTCCGTTCTCCTTTTCTGCTCTTCTTTTCTCTCGAAATATGGCACCGCCGTCGGCAGCTGTCCTGAAGAAAGCTCGAGAAGCGGCGGCGAAATTGAAGAAAGAGAAGAAGATGAAAGACGAAGAAGATTTGGAAGGAGATATGTGCGGACCGATGATGCGACCACCACCTGCGGCAGTATCAGAAAAAGAAGAAGAGGGCTTCGATTTGGATGAAGCAGAAGCTGGTCCGACCATGCCACCGCCAAGGGAGACGACAACAGAGAAGAAGAAAGGACGGTGGGGAAACGATGATTCCTCGGACGAGGAAAAAGAAGAAGAAGAAGAAGAAGAACCGACGACGACGACCATGGCGAATGATAATAATAAAAACAACAAGCAGAAAGAATCGTATTTGGAAAAAATGATGAACGAACAAGCAGAGTTTGCGAACTTTACGGCGCAGCAAATGCAAGAAGATGGAGAAGGAGGAGAGGATGGGAGCGTTCGCGAAGACGACGCGAAACGAAAAAGGACCAAGCGAGAGGCGGTTGACGTGGCGAAGTTATTGACGCCCCCGAGCGATGATTCTGACGACGACGACGATAATGAGAAGAACATGCATGGTAGAAAACACGCGGAAATCGGAAGAAGACAACAACCTAGAATAGATGCGACGCCGGAAATGGAGGAACTGGAAGATGGTCATAAAACGATGGATACCCCTCCGATGGGAGGAGAAGTTGAATATGACGACAGAAAAGAAGCCGGTCCTGTGTTGCCACCGGTATCGGTGCGAGAACAAATTGTAAACGCAAACAAAGGTATGGTTGAAGAACGAAGAGCGTTACTGGACGGCGCCGTGGCGAATAATAAGAATATCAACACGAATGAATTTTCTGAATCGGAAGAAGACGAAGAAGATGGCAGAAAAATGGAATACGTGCCTCTTCTGCCGAAACCTCACGACCACAAAAAAGCGTGCAGGTCGGTCGAATGTTTCCAAAAGCTTGGACACATCGATGAAGGTACGTACGGGGTCGTTTTCAAAGCCAGAGATAAGGAAACGGGAGAAATCGCCGCGTTGAAAAAAGTAAAAATGGACAAGGAAAAAGAAGGCTTCCCGGTAACTGCTTTGAGAGAAATTAACACTTTGTTGCAGTTACAACACAAGAACATCGTGTACGTGAGTGAAGTTGTTGTTGGTCGATCGATTGATCAAGTTTTCATGGTCATGGAATATTGCGGACGGGACTTGAATCGCATGATGGATGACATGAATCGGGGATTTACGCTCCCCGAGTGCAAATGTTTAGCCTGGCAACTGTTATCAGGCGTGAGCTATTTACACGAAAACTGGGTCTTGCACAGAGATTTGAAGACAACGAACGTGTTGTTTAACGATTTAGGCGAGTTGAAGATTTGCGATTTCGGTTTAGCCCGAGAATACGGGTCGCCTTTGAACAATTACACACCGTTAGTGTGTACGCTCTGGTATCGACCGCCCGAGTTACTTTTAGGCGAAAAGAAGTATTCCTACGCGGTCGATAATTGGAGCTTGGGGTGCATAATCGCTGAATTATTACAAGGCAAACCGTTATTCCCCGGGCGAACTGAAATTGATCAAATCGATAAGCACTTTCGCATGCTCGGCACGCCGAACGAACAGATATGGCCAAAATTCAAATCCTTGCCGCACGCCACCAAAGTGAACTTCGCCGTCCACCAGCACAACTCCTTGCGCCAACGCTTTCCGAAATATCGCGAACGTGAAGACGAAATTGAAATTGGTCCTGGAATCTCCGACGCTGGCTTTGATCTTTTGAACGGCTTATTAGTTTTTGATCCGGAGCGGCGACTCTCGTCTACGGAGGCCTTAAAAAGCAGTTGGTTCGCCGAAGCGCCGAGGAAGAATAGCAGCAGAGAGTGGCAGGAATTGTTGAGACGATTAAAATAGATTAAATTAGTAGTAACAGAATGTAGAATAATATAGAATAGAGCGCACGATAGACGCAAAAAGTAGAGGATGAAAGAGTCGATGCTCGTCATAGTTTTATTAGTCTCTTCTGTTTTTCGCTCGTTCCTTTCTTCGCAACAAGAGTATGGGCTCAGGAATAATAAAAAAGAAAGTCGGACCAAAAAAGCAGAGAAAGAAACACTTATAAGCGTCATCGTACTCACTTTGGTAAAACAACCACGCGGGGATATCATCTCAGTGCATGTCAGACGAGAAATTCTCGGACATAGATTGGAAGGTAAACATAATTTTCAATTCGAATTCGATGCGTGGGAGCGATGATATCCGTCGCGTCGCGCACCTGCGCGCGCGCATTTTTTGTCATCCTCTTTCTCGGAGGACTGTAGAAAACCTGTATTTCTTTTACCGTACTTATTGTAAATTCGGAAGTGAAGTCGTTACGGGCAAAAAAGGAAAGAGCGAAGACGATAATTGGAATCAAACTCGAGAATTAGGAAGATATATATCTCGCGAGCGTAACTCTGGAGAAAGTTTTGAAATGCGCTCCTCGCGTCCGTCTCTCTCGCGCGTGATTGAGAGCGTAAATTTTTCTTGGAATCTTCCTTCTCTCGTGCCGCTGTCACCAATTCATCGTATGGTGAACGATGCGTTCCGGAAGTTTTGTGACGAGGATCGTTTGACCTCACCGCATCGGCCCACGGCCCGAATTCAAGATAGTAATATATCGTCAGCGAACGGGTTGTATTTATACGATTGAAACTGACCATTTTCAACCTCCTTTTCTCTTCCTCTTTATCCCGTATGACCAAAACCAGATTCATCAAGTGCTCTCGAGTGATAAGGTTCAGCGCATCAACACGCCGATAGTACAACTGCACTTTCGCACCACCACACAGACCAACAACGAACAGGAGAAGTCTCAAGTCCTCGAACTTGATAAATCAGAACTCGAAACCGTCATCGCATCGTTAGAAGAAGCTAAGGAAGCACTGGCGAGATTGAACGACACGAACTCGAAGAAATAAAAAATATCTAATAAACGTATTAGAACAAACAAGCTCTGGAACAAGAATATACAAAAGCAAAAACAATCACGATGGCCGTCACGCAAAACAACAACAAGCAAGAATTAGCTGGCTTCCACAAAAAGTGCGCGTCGTTGAAGAAAGAAGGCGATCAACTTTTCATGAAGCAAGACCACATGAACGCCATTCGCGCGTACGGGAGAGCTTTGAGTTTAGCGTTAGCAGGGAGTCCGGAAAGATCTGCCCTTTTGACCTCTCAAGCTGCGTGCTTTATCCGTGAGAAGCGCTTTCGGGAAGCCATCGAGTGCTGCACGGCTGCTTTGCAGGATATTCCGAATGGGAAGGTTGCGTTGAAGCGCAGAGCTACGGCGTATGAACAGTTGGGTCAGTTCAAAGAGGCGCAACACGATTTGGAAGTTGCGTGGAAGCAAGACGATACGGACGAGTCGGTCAAGACCATGCTGGACAAAGTTCGCGGCAAAGCAAAAGCGGCGGCGAAGAAAAAGACGACAGTGAGTGGATTGGGCGGATCGAGCTTGGAAAAGCGACCGCAGCAGTACACTCGCGAGCAAATCGCAGCAGCGCAGGCGCAGCAGCAAAGACAAAGAGCGTTGCAAGCGCAAGCGCAGCAGCAGATCCCAGACTTGACGATTAGATTCATAAGAGAAGGCAAGGATTCCGCGGAAGTGAAATTACCGGTTACCGTGACGTACGTTGACTTGGTGAACCATGCAAAGAAGTCGTTCAGCTTGGAAGAGGATAAGAATATCATCTTGAAATGGTTGGATTTAGAAGACGAAATGATGACCTTGACCTCTAGAGCGGACTTGAGATTTGCGTTGCAGACGTTTGCGAACGAGCCAGAGTATAAGAAAGCCCAAGAAGCCAAAGTTAAGGACGGAGCAAACCAGGAACTTCCAGTAATTGAGCTTCGTGTTCACGACTCGGAGGGAACGGTGTCCGAGACCAAGGAGAACGTACAACCGGAAGAGTTGGCGACCGAAGATGAACCAGCCGAGGATGTCATTGAAATCGACGAGTGGTTGTTGTCGTTCGCGGCATTGTTCAGGAAGACATTGGGCGAAGCTGCGCCCCCGAAAGGACCGTTAGACTTGAGAGAGATTGGCTTGGAAAAGTGCTGCGAAACGTTGGAGAAGGCGGTTGGTTCGCCCGAGGCAAAGACGTTGTTGGGTGCCGCCGCGGACAAGTTTCAAGAGGCAGCGACGGCAGCTATGTTCAACTGGGGTAACGTGCACGTCTGCGCGGCTCGTAAAATCATCGACGTCGCGGCTTTGAAGAAGAAAGCGGAGAGAGATGGAGAAACCAAAAACGAAGAAAACGAAAACGTGGAAGACGAATACGCCAACATTAAGCAAGACTTGCCGGAACTCGACGCAGAGTTCAACAAAGCAATCGCTTTGTTCCAAAAAGCGCTCAACATTAAGGGTGACTTTTTTGAAGCGTCCATCGCGTGGGGTCAGCAAGCCTTTGAGAGAGCGAAGATTCATTCGAACCTTGCCAAATTGGAATCTGACAAAAAGGAAAAGCAAAAGTTGGAGAAAGAAGCGGACAAGATGTTCGATTTGGCTCTTCAAAAGTTTGACGAATCCATGAAGATGCTCAGTCCGGAACAGCGAGACGTTGTTTTAGTCGAAGGATCCGAGGAAACCAGCGGCGTCAAGGCTCAGATTTTAGTTCTCTGGGGCAACGTTTTGTACGAGCGATCGAGCGTCAAGTTCCTCCGAAACGATAAGAGCTGGAAGAAAGACACGCGAAGCTCCGTGGCCAAGTTTAACGAAGCCGCGTGTGCGAAAGGAGACATCGTCAGAGCGCTTCAGAATCACGCTTCCAAGGAGTGGGAGGATGAAGAGAAAGCAAAGAAAGAAGCTGGCGTGGCGTAAAAAAGTAATAACGAAATTAGATCTAAGCGAAACTAGTGTTGCATTGCAAACAACAACCTTGAAATTATAATAATCAAATATAATCTTTACGTAGAATTACAACGGCGGTATACCTGCTCACACGAACACACATAAACACATAAACACGCACACATAAATTAAGTATTCTTCTCTTTACGCCTCCGTTGGTACGTTTGAAATCACCAAATCGTTCATTTCTGGTACGCTCTTGATGACCAACCCGTGCTCGTTCGCCAAATGCAACGCGCAAATAAACGCCATGTGTACCGAAATATCTTCCAGTCGTCCGGCCAGGTTCTCTTCTGGAAATTGGCTCAAGATTTCGTGAAATGAATGTTTCTGCTCCACCGTTTCGTTTTCTTCCTCTAAGTCTTTCCAGATTGTTTGCTTCAACGCGCGGATGTCGACAACTTTCGTCGTTCTCGCGTAGTTCACTTCTATTTTCTCAACCTTTCGAGGCGCATCAACCAAACCATTATCACCGTCGTCGTTCCATCCACCAGCAGCGCCGACGAGTTCATTTCCATCCTCATCTCTTTGAATGTCGTCGTCGTCAAAACCGCCACCAAAGTCGCCACCGTCGAACCCGTCGTCGTTGTTCGGAATGAAAAGATTGTTGTCGTTGTCGTGGAAGTTAATCTCCGAACGCACGGCAGCTCGTTTTGGTGCAATCACCGTGTTCACAAATTGCGGTTTCAAGAACAACTTGATCAAATCTTCAGCCTCGTAGCCCAAATCTGGAGGTAACAACGTATCGCTCGTTGTCAATTCAGATTTCAAAAGTAAATCATTCGGGTCTTCCGCCATATCGAAACGCTTATCGTCCAACTCCGGTAAGTTTTCGAAATCGTACGTCAAGTCTCTTTCTCCTCTTTTCTTCTTCTCTTTATCACCAGCAGCGGAAGCTTTGATCGGTTCACCATTTTCGTCGTATTTTGTGACTTGAGAGGTTGACGCCGCACTCGTCTTCTTGAAATGCCAATGCGACGGGCCCGCCCACGCGTGCTTCCCACCAATAGCCACGTTCGCGACCCAATCCAAAGACCCGGTATCTGCGGTGAGGTTGTTCTCGTAATCGTCTTCTTCATCGTTACCGAGACGTCCCCAATCGTTCTCGTCGTCGTTGTCGCCAAACCCGCCGGCTCCGTCGCTGAGTCCCCAATCTTCCTCTTCGACGTCGACGTTGAAAACGTCGTCTCCATCACCACCACTGGGAACGTTATCTTCGTCGTCCTCGTCGTATTCCGCGAACGTGATTGCGCCTTGGTCGGACGCTCCACCAAAGAAGTCATCACCACCTTCCGCGGCAGTCGCATTCGAGGAAGTCGTCGCCCCGCCACCCATATTCTCACTTCCAGGCTTGTTGTACGGAACACCAGTCACTTCGGCAAGCATTTCATGCACGATATCAATCGACGGCGTGATCCTTGTTCGCGTTTGTCCAACAGCAAACGCATTGGCAATCTCTCTGGACATCTGCGACAAATCGAACGTCCCGGCCCCGCCTTCCAAATCGTCGCCTCGCGTGTAATCCGGAACTTCCTCGGAATCAAAGCAAATATTGCACCCTTTGTGCACGGCCAAGTTGTTCAACAACAAACCACTCGCTCCACCTTCGTCAAACATAGACGAGGTCTTCTTGAACAAAGGATCCACGTGCACGACGTCGTCCATGACTTTCATCGTGTGATTTTCCGGATTTTCCAACGTGACCACGTTCGACGATCGCGTGGATTGTTTCTTTTGCTTCGGAATCGGATTCCCATCCTCGTCAAATTCTTCCGCACCATCACCGGAACCTCGTCTCGGATCATCCATGTTCTCTTCGTCTTCACCGTTATTCCCGGAGGCGTTTGATATCCCGCCGAGCATACGAAACGTCTCCGAGTGAAACGAATCAACTCTCGAGGCATAAATCTTTACCCCAGCCTCTAAAGTACACGACGCTTTTTGAAAGTTTGTGTTATCATCCTCGTCTTTCTCATTCTTGACGATATCGGAAATGTGATCGATCAACGCCAACGACCACGTGTTCTTCGCGTTGATTTTGTTCTCCGAGGCCAATTTGATACAGTTGGCGTACAAATTCATGACCGCATCTTGCGTCAACTTTGGTTTGTTCGTCGTTGCCGCGGTTGCTGCCGGTTTTTTCTTTTGTTGTTGCTTTTCTCGTCCGCCTCCTTCTTTCACGTTTTCGTGGCCGTCGGCGTTTTCTTCACCGTCGTCTTCTTCCTCGTCTGAGGAGGAGGAGGATAAATTCGCGACGTCGATATTCTCCAACTGCTTCTCCACGTTCTTACTCAACTCTCTCCGAAACGCAGAGACCGTTTGTCGCTTCTTCATCGACTGCTGTCTTTCCAAAGTGTCGTCGTTCGGAGATAACAATCCCACCACCGCTAAGGGGGATTTCAACGGCGTTTTTGCTTTCCTCCCTCCACTTTGTTGTCTGTTGTTGTTGTTCGTCATTGTCGTCATTGGCGTGTTTTCACCGTCACGATGCGTCGCATTATTTACTGCTAATCTGTTCGGCGTTAACAGCGCTTCCACCCCGGATGACGGCGACTTTCCTGGCGTTGTTCTCACCATATCTCTTCTTCTTTTTCCAGGAGACTTTATGTGTGTGTGTGTGTGTGTGTATATATATACACAAACGCGCGCGATAAAGAGTAAAGATACAATTGTAATTTTCTCTTTTTTTTCAAAGTCTCTTTTTGTTGTTGTTTTGTTTGTTCCCCTTTTCACGTTTGTCTTTAAAACCTAAATTTTCTCCCTTCTTTGTTGTCTTCTTCTTGTCTTGGAAAGAAAATTGTGAGCACCTTTTTGAATAATTCTTCTTTTCTCTTCTCTTTCAAATTTTCTCTTCTCTTCACATCACATCTTCTTTCGTGATATAAAAACGTTTGATATATACACCAACACACAAGAGAGATGAACATCGGAGACGACGAGTGGGAGGATGAACTCTTCGATGGCACCGTAGCGTGTGTGTTCACCACCGCGGAGAAGAAATTAGCGGAGAGGAATATAAACAACAACAACAGAAAGAGAGACTACACGGACGCGATTTTGAAGACGACGACGACGATAAAAAAGTGTACTACCGACGAGGGAAAGGATGGACGCGAGGGGGATGCCTTGCAGTTGAGGGCGTCGTCTTCTCCTCTTTATAAAACGAAACGAGCGATGGATTTTGCCTCGCAACCGACGAGTCAAACGAAAACAACAACAACAACTCTGAAAGAAACGCTGGAAAAATATTACGGGTACTCGAATTTCCGTCCAGGCCAGGAAGAAGTCATCAAAGCCGCGATGGAAGGGAGAGACACGTGCGTATTTTGGTCCACCGGAAGCGGAAAGTCGCTCGCGTACCAACTCCCGGCATTGCACGAAGGCGGGAAAATGTCCATCGTCGTTTCGCCGTTGATTTCGTTGATGCAAGATCAAGTGACGGCGTTGAATAATACGGTTGGAAATATTGCGGATGGAAGTGGTGGAAACAACGATATCGCCTGTTTTCTTGGGTCCGGGCAAACCGATACGACGGTGGAAGAACGCGTGTTTCGAGGCGACTATAAGATTGTGTTCGTGACGCCGGAGAAGATTTCGTTCGTTAGCGACGATGGCGGTTTTGTCTCGTCTTCTTCTTCTTCCGTGTTTATGCAAAGATTGCAATCGTTAAAAGCTATGAACAAAATCGGGTTGATCGCCATCGACGAAGCGCATTGCATTTCCCAATGGGGGCACGATTTCCGCGTCAGTTACAAAAAGCTCGCGGTGTTGAGAGACCAACTTCCTGGGATTCCAATCATGGCGTTGACGGCGACGGCGGTAAAACACGTTCGGGAGGATATTTCGAAAACTTTGAAGTTGAGCAATCCTTACATCGCCACAAACTCGGTGGATAGGCCAAACCTACGCATTCAGTGTCATCGAAAAGTTGATTTTAGCAGCGATTTGAACTACATCGTGTCTCAAATTACAGCAGCCGCATCGATTCAAGAAAAACAGCAACATCAACAAAAAAGAGCTTTACCAGCTTCCTTGGCGAAACCGCAATACGATTCCTCGATTATCTATTGTGCGACGATTGCGGAAGTTGTGAAATTTACCGGCGCCTTGCAGCACAGAATTGGTTTGGAAAACGTCGCCATGTACCACGGCTCGATGACGCCTCAAGACAGACACGATGCGCATATGCGCTTCTTATCCTCCGAGTGGAAAGTTGTCGTTGCAACAACTGCTTTTGGCATGGGTATTGATAAAGCCGACGTTCGAACGGTCATTCATATGGGCGCACCGAAAACGATGGAGGAATATTACCAGCAAATCGGGAGAGCTGGAAGAGACGGCATCGCATCCAACGTCTCCATGTTGTTTTCCGATACTGACTTTTCCAAGTTTTCCGGAGACTTTTACACCAAAGGACTAACTAAAGAATCGTTGCAAACGCAATTAAACTCGACGGAAAAGTTGAAACAATACGCGATTGAACGAGAAAAATGCCGTCGAGCGATGATTCTCGACCACTTTGAAGAGACGCCTCTATTCGGCTCTCAATGCGGAACTTGCGATAACTGCATCCGGTGTAAAACGATCAAAGCGGACGATTTGCAAAGAAATTTATTGAATGAGGTCATGCCTGTCTTATTGACGCTGAAGCATAGCGCGAAAGGAAGCTTATCGACGACAGATTTAGTCGACGCTGTTCTCGGCAAAAATTCTAAGAAGGGGAGTGTTTTAAATCACCAATGGCAACGGTTTCAGATTGATGAGGCGAAGAAGAGAGCGGATAAAAACTCGACTAACCAACACTTTTACAAGGAAGTTCTCGGTAGTTTAGTGCGATCGAATTATGTTACCGAGAAGAAAGTGAAAGGTGCGTACGGATCTTGGAACGTCTACTCCCTTTCGCCGAAGGCGCGGATGGAGTTTTTCGTCGACAACTCGTTGTCTCCTGCTACTACGAAAGAGATGATTTTACCCGTTCCGCAAGCGTTGCTAAACTCCGAGAAAGCTTTGAAGGAGAAGATCGAGGCGACGAAGAAAGAGTTGATTTCCGCCGGCGTGGACGTGTCCACCATCCCGGAGGAGGAGTTTTTACTGCAACAACAAAACGGCGCCAACTCCGAGATTGTCACCGCAGAGTTACGATGGTTGCGACAAATCAAGTACTATCGAACGAGTGGTCAAGAATCCAGAGCGGATGGTCACTTGGAGTTGTTGCGCAGAATTGAATCGTGGAGAGACGAACGGGCAAAAGTCCTCGGATTGGCACCCACGAACGTGTTGTCACAGCATTTGTGTAAGAAAATTGCCTACGCAAAACCTTCTACGGTGGAAGCTTTACGAGCGGTTGGCGTTCGCGTTTCCGGCGTGGAGACTTTGTGCCCTTTGATTCAAAAGACCGTGACGGAGTTGGAATTAGTTTTTACTCCAGCTGCTGCAAATACCGATCCTGCCTCACATACAATGCAAACGCCAACAACAGGTACGAGGCCTATCATAGCGCTAGACACAGTCACGCCAAAAACGCCATGGAAACTCGCGGAATACAAGCCCAAGAAAGGCAGCGGAGGCATGATGATTCCGCCTAACTGGGAGCAATCGTACAACAGATTCCAAAAAGGTGAACACGTAGAAGCGATCGCTATGACGCAGAGCACGGGCAAGGCTATTCAACCAGCCACGGTTCTCAATCACCTATTCGAAGCGCTGACCCATGGGAAACAGCTAGAATTTTCTCGAGCGATAAGCTCGTTTCCGGAATACGTGAATAACAGACTTTCGAAATTGGATTGCGACGAGTTAGAAAGAGCGAGCTTTACGACAAACATAGACGTCATCGAGAGGAAATACTTCGCTCAAAAAGATTTCTTGAAAGGGTTGGTATCGCATGATGTCGAGAAACCTCCAAACGAGAAGACGTTTTTTGAGAAGCATAAAGAAGCGCTTTGGTACCCGAAGATACGAGTGTGGACGGTGCTGAAGCGGTGCGGTGTACTCTGAATAATAACGAAACTTAAGAACGAATAATTGTACATTATTATTACTAATTGAAAAAGATGCTATTACTTCTAAGATGAAAACTAACTCCCCCTATTCGTTTCTTCTTTTTCTTCCTCTCGTCGGCTGGAAGTGTAGACCAAAAACACGTTAAACGCGATTTGAACGCAGTTGATATACAGAATTCGGTCTTCCGTGGAGACATATCGAAAGGAAAATAAGTGGAAGAGTGGCCAAAAACTCCAATTCACTTTTAGAGCTGAAAGCAAATCGTTTTCTATCTTCTTTGACAAACTCGGTTTCTTCGTTTCGGAAGCATCGAAGGCAAGATCGAAGGCGAAGAGGCAAGAGATCAACACCGGTGCCCACAAAATTTGATCCGCGAGTACTTTCGACGCTACAGCGAGACCACTCGTTGGAGCGTCGGGAAATACATATGCGTCGAGGGAAGAGTACCAAATTGATGATGTCGGACCGTAAAAGAGGAAACCAAATACAGCAAAACGCAAGGTACGTGCTTTGTCCAAATACACTAGCGAACCCCTGCTCGCGTCTGCGGATGTCAGTGTTGTCAAAGCTTGCGCGACAACGTCGGCGATACCAAACCCGAATAAAGAAGTGACCGATTTCACTAGCATTGGTGATTGGTTTAAAATCGATTCGTACTCGTTCAAGACAGTGGAAGCGGAGGTGCCGCGCCGAACTCGTCTTTTCCTCTTTTCTCTTGTTGTTGTTGATGAAAACGATTTCCATTTCGCCTCCTTCCCAAAAGAGGAGAAGGGACACGAACGAGATTGGATCATCATCTTCGTCATCATCATCACACAACTCATCACAACTGCGTCCGAGGTTTCACGAATCGCCACGTGTCTTGCTCGGTATCCTTTAAAATCTCTCGTAACTCTGTCAAAGTAGCCTCGTTCGTAGCTTTCATCTCTTCTTCTCTCTGAAGCTCGAGAGAAATCGCAACGGAATGCGGCGTTGAATTGTTCTTCTCCTTCTCCTTCTCCTTCTTCTCCTTCTCCTTCTTCTCCTTCCCTGATTTTCCTGCGTTCGACATGTACTCCACTCACTTGAAGGAAAGAGAGTGAACGTTTGAATGAGAAACACTCTTCTTAAAAGTTCTCTTTTGACGAAGAAGAAGTGAAGAAGATTCCCCTAATTTTTTGTTTCTTTCTGAGCGAATTAAAACCCATCTGCTATAATCTGCAATATATTACTGAATACCAACTATATATCCTGAAAAAAAAAATATTTGAATGATAATTGCGAAGTTATATTATTTTATTTAATCATTTGTATGCATAAAAGTTAATAACTTATTAAAATAATTCCCCTAAAATATTTAAATCGTATTATTTATCGAATTAACGAATTATTCTATTCTATTATTATGATCAGGGGTATGCAAACTTATTATTATATTCAAATCACTTCCGTTTCTGGGATAGTTTTAGATACATTCTTTTCTAATCTGTCTCGCAAAAAATATTTAAAAGGAAAATAATATAAAAAATTTTGTTTCCCCGTGTATTAAAGATTAATTGTGCGCGATAATTTGAAAGGAATATCGAAATTAATTAATATGTCCACTGTGGTGAAGATTTTGATTGAAATATCCAGGAAAGATGAGTTATTGATTTTCCCCAAAGTTCTCCAAAAAGAAAAAACTGAAAAGAAGAACACCATACTCATCACACCCACATCAAAAAGCAAGAAAAAGACAATGAGTGGACCAATCCGCGCAGGCGTCTACGGGCCTAGGGAAGACGTGGATAAAACTTCGCTAGACTATCCGGCAGTAAAAGTTAGATATGCGTCGTACGAACAAATTGAAAAGAGAGCGCTTATTCACCAACAGGATTCGGGAGATATTACGAAAGATTTCTTGGTAAGAACTTTGTTTGATTCTTAACTTCTCTCGTTAGAAAAATTTCCCCTACTGACTGACTGACCTTTATGAATCCTTAGAAATACGACGAGGTGCCGCAAATCACAAACTTTTCGCGGTCGTCGATGCCCCCGGGACAATCTATCGATAGGCACGTGCACGAATCGAAATATGAAATCTTTGAAGTGCTCTCAGGCAGCGGCGAATTTTGCGTGTGGGAGATTGGCGCCGATGCAAACGCCAAACCCAAAGAAACGTTTCCTCTGGAGAAAGACGTCGTCGTCACGGTGGGGCCAAAAGAGCCGCATTCGATGCGAACGCTAGAAGATAGTGATGGTCCATTAGTTATGACGTATATTGGTATAGTAGCGCCAGAGAAATGATGATGTAATATTATTAAGAACTAGTATTAAAATATAGCGTCTAGGAAATCTACCCGCTTTTTTATGTCACGGGCCAGTCAGAGCCCGCCATGGGTACGTTTCGTTGAAGGTTCTGCCGTGTCTGTCTTTATGGGGAAGAACATCTAAAGACATATCGTACCAAATGTGACCTGGATGTGCGTGTTTGCAGCACCATATCGAACAATAGTTGATGATTTTGTTTTCAAACTCTCTTTTCACGTTCGCATCCGCAAAGTAATCCAACTTCTTCTCGCTAAACTTTTCCATCAACTTCTTCCCATCAAACTTCAAAACCTTGTGTTTATCGCTCGAGCGTACATCGTCTAACGCTTGAAGAACCTTAACGTCTGTAAAATCTTCCAACGGTATGCTTTTCAGTTTATCAGTGGCATCAAAAACGCCATTTTTGACCCCGTCTGGCGTCCTCGGATTTTCCAAAATGCTGTACTCGCGAAACGGTTCGTTCCTTCTCACCCAAGTCTCCAATTCAAAAATGTGGTCGGCTGGACACTTATACGGCAACTGTAACTGCGAACCAGGGATTGTGCCTCGGTGCGGTGCCCACCATCTGTCCATGCCGCACCAAAATTCTGGTAAGATCAACGTTCGTTTTAAACTATTCGCGAGCATCAAGGCGCCTCTGACTTGTAACAACTGATGATTGACCAAATCGAAGTGCTTCTCTGGCGTATCTTTTGCGGCCGTTAATAAACCCTCGGGAACGTCCAAATCAACCATCAACATTCCTCCTTCCGGATCGTAATACTCGGGAGCGTCGTACCATAACTTGAATTCTCGCAATCGGTGTCTTTTGCCCTCCGTTCCGGAAAATTGAAACGTCGCGTGGACGACGTATGGTTCCAACTTTTTCTTCTCGTACATTCTTTGAACGAAAAACGTGTGTCCAGAGGCAAACGTAGCGACGGGTAAAATGCCAAACCTCAACCCGTCGTACCCTTCAAAGCTATGATCGGGGAAAGCTTTACCTCTGCCTTTACGCATTAAATCGTTGAACGCGTTTTGGTCCCAAATGTTTTCGTCCTTCTCTAAGACGTGGACCCATTCTTTGGCGAGCGCTCCCGCGGATTTGCGGAGAAGCATGATGCCAATGTTCGCCATACCAGTCGTTGTGCGTTCTAAAGACCATTCAGTTTCCGCAAAATCGGATAAAGAATCGGAACTAGTCAACACGTCCACTTCGGGAAACTTGCGAATGAACGGTATCGGATTCTTCATCCACGCGGTGTCTACGTCCGAAACTAAAATGTCAAATCCCATCTTTGTGAACAAATGAATCAACTCAATCTTCTTGCGCCCCATTTGGTGGAAGTTTTTAGATCCCCAACCGAAATCGGCGGTGGTTAAACCACTTTGCATGGCGAATGTTGGCACTTTATCGTCGATTAAGCGTACTAATAACTCGTTGTCCATCGCACCGACGAGGAAATTGTTCATCCCGCAGTCGCGAATGTGTTTCACCCAGTTTTTGACGAAATCGTAATAGTGATTGTTCGCCCACGTGACCATGACGATGTTTTCGTGCGAATATCGTTTAGCTAAGGCTTTGTTCAACTGATTATCTTCGGGTCGTTTGGAAATGGGTGCGATATATTCGTTTTCGGGCATATTCTTGTGATGGTCGTCTTCAGTCGCCACACCGATCTCTCGCGGCGCAACCACGATGTGTTCTTCGTGAAAGATGCCCGCTTTAGCGTCTTCCTCCGGTACGGTTTCGGCAAGGCGCCCTTCAACGACAGGCTCTACTAACACAGAAGGTATTTCCTCCTCTTTTTTCTCCTCTTCCTGCTTTGCCTCCGGCTGCTTTCGTTCTTTGTGCTTACTAAACTTTGACCAGTCTACTTCTTCTCCATTACCTTCTTTTGTTGTTGTTGATGATGATGATGATATCGATGCGCTATCACTACTACCACTACTACCACTACTACTGATAGAAGGAGTGGGAACGTCGACAACGACTTCACTGGTCTTCTTCATCTTATCGACTTCATCGATGAGTGCGACGGAACTTTTTGCCGCTTCGGCTATAATTTCCTTCGCCTTCTCGTCCTCACTTTTTTGTCCTTCCTCTTTTGCGAGTACTTTTACCTCCGCTCCTTCTCTCTTTTCTTCCAATTTCTCTTGCTTCGCTTCTTCTTCCAAAGCTATATCTTCCAACTCTTGAATGATTTCCTCCTCGGGCGACTTTTCTTCCTCCTTCTCCACAGCTCCCAAAAACGAAAGCTCCTCCTTCGTTGGTTCCTTTGCTCTCGGTTTCTCTTCTTCAACTGCCGATTTCGTCTTAACCTCTTCCTGCTTTGCCGCCGGCTGATTTCGTTCTTTGTACCTACTAAAGTTTGACTTGTCAACATCTTCCTTCATCTGCTCTTTTTCATTCTCCGACTTTGGCGGACAATTCTCCCCGTCGCATTCCTCGTACGGTTTTTGCGACCACGCGCCGTCCGGACCTTCGCCTCGCAATCGTTTCTCGTCTCTCAGTTTCCACTCTTTATCGATATTCGTGTTCATGTGAAGTAAAACCGCGTCCCGGGTTTCTTTCTGACCCATTAAATCCATCAGTAAATCCGATTCCGCCTCTTTCGAGAGCGAAGTAGAAAACGCTCCCGAAACTCGGTCTTTCAGTTTCCCTTTCGAGTTGAAATCGTACTCGTCGCTTATTTCCGTCGCTCGATATCGACTCTCCTCTTCCTCTTTCAACTCGATCCAATCGTTTTTCGTTCTGCGATCACTACTTTCTCCTCTTCTTCCTCCTCTCGACGAAGAAGATGAAGAGAGAAAAACAACGAACGAGATGAACGACAAAGAGACGAAGCAGAGCAACACGTGTCGACTCAATCGTCTCCGAGTTAAAGGGATGATTGGCCCCTGAGAAGAAGAAGAAGACGAACCGCTCAAAAGTATGTCCTCGTTTTTTCGCGAAGAAGACATCATCATCACCGGCATTCGACTTTTTCTCTTCCTCCTCTTTGCGTCCTTTCTCTTGGTAAAAAAGATCAAAAGCGACGACGAGTGATGATGATGATGATGATGATGAAGATGATGATGAGAGAGAAAGGAAGGAGTGTGTTGTTGTGTGATTGAATTACTTGACCTTTTTTCAAGAAAAATTAATTCTGAAAAAACGCATAAATTTCATTTTGCATAAAAAGACTCCACAATCCATATTAACAACAACACTGATAACAACAACAACAGAGATATATAATATACGTAATGATACGATGATGATGATGAATAGACGACATACTAAAGGATTTGGACGAATGAAAAAAGAGAAAGAGAAGAAGGCAAAGAAGAAAGAAAAAGAAGAAGAAAACAAACTGATTAGAGAGAGTGAAGAAAACTCGTCGTCTTTGTCGTCGAAAGACGAAGCGCATTCGACACAAAACATTCTCGTGACAAATGTGAAAAGAAAGAGCGGCGCGGACTACGACGAGGACAAAGACGCGCACACGACGACGTGTAGGACAACAACGACAACGACAACAACGAGCGCGAATACGACGAGAAATTGCAGAATATGCATGTGCGAAGAGTCGCGGTCGATGCCGTTCGTGCAACTCCGGTGTACCTGTAAAGGCGCGATGGCGTTCGCTCACAAGGTACTAAAACGCTTTTTTTCGTCAAAGTACTACAGTTTTGATTTTCTTCTCTCTCTCTCTTTCCTGCTGTTTGTGCTGACAATGGCATTCAAAATCATTCTTCACATAACCTCTTAAACTACAGAAATGCGCGAAATCGTGGTTCATTCCACTCGCGCAAGGAAAAGCGGAAGGGTTAGCGTTAGACAGAAACTGGGCGCTGCGGTGGTTTTGTCGGTGCGAGATATGCGGCAACAACTTGGACGAGCGCTTCGTCGAAGAGTTAGTGTTGAGTTGCCAGGAGAGATTGAAGAGGGGAAGCACAGAAGAAGGCGTGAGATGCGGTGCGTGATGCTACTCACAAAGTACTCGTGATACTATTATTATTACTACTACTCATTTGATCTGTGTTTTATATCTTCACCGTTGTTGTTGTTTATATACGAATAGTATCAAAATCTCTTCATTTTCAAGCACACACCTAACTGACGAATTAATAAGAAAGCAGCAACCATTATTTTAGCGCGACAACGACAAGCGGCTCGCGAGGCTGCCGCCAGACAACAGCAGCAAAAACAACAACACGGTTGTTCCAATGAGAAAAACAACATGATGTGTGCGACTACGACTACACTCGTCGTCCCGTTCACGGATGAAGTCGGTTCCCCGCATTGGCAGCGCAAGATGGAAATGTTGACCGAATGCGAGACGACGAATTATATCGATTTAACGACCGCGAACAGTTGCGAAATGCTCCTCAGAGCGTGCAGGATTTCTTGTTTGGATGATAAAGAGATGTATTTTGAACCGAGAGAGACGTGGGGGAAAGTCATTCTCGGGGACAAAGGAGAAAGGATCGCGGAACAACAACAACAACAACAACAACAACAACAACAACAGAATTCGCCCCCAACAACCTCCAATAATAACAAAACTTTTTTCGTATCGCCGAGAAACGAGACGTCAGCGCACGCCATGGCGCAGACTC
>Ga0257106_1000385_pt1 | contig 26716 bp, 19 predicted proteins | sample LP_taG_3_FD_190177 | JGI IMG/M metagenome (GOLD analysis project Ga0257106, IMG submission 190177) | Marine microbial communities from Northeast Subartic Pacific Ocean, Canada - LP_J_2011_P26_10m | ecosystem: Environmental > Aquatic > Marine > Oceanic | place: Canada: Northeast Subartic Pacific...
AACGAGGAACGCGAGGTTGGGAAACCTGTCCGTGTTTTCGACGAAGCGGAGCGTGAAGAAAGACGTGTGGCCCGGGATGTACGACGTGTGCACGTCGGGTGTGCAGACCGCGATAGATTTCGTGAAGCGGGAAGATCACGGACGGACGTATTTTGATCCGTACGCGCAATGCGCGATTCGCGAAATCGAAGAAGAACTCGGAATTTCAGGCGTAAAGTTGTCCATCTACGCGCGCTCTCCCGCGGAAAAAAGTAAACAGTTGCAACCGATACGAAAATTTGCGTATAGCGATAGGTACATGAACATATTCGGTCAGTGTTACAAGTTGGAATTTGACGCGGCGGCGGAGAAGAAAATGGCCTTCCTCGACGGCGAAGTGCAAGAAGGATCCGGCGTGTGGTTGCCGCTGCGATTGGACGACGATGAGGAGGAATTATTAAAACTGATAGATAGTGTCGTCCCAGTTGGAGCTTTTTGCTGCGCGAGTTTTTTAGAACTCATGGCAAAGCTCGACAGCGTTGATTATACGAATTTTACGAAAAATTCCGAATGGATCGAGTCGTGGACGTCGCCTAAATGGAAAGACAGATTTGTAGTGTAGCATTTGAGTTCAGTTAGCGTGTATAAAAGATTTAGATAGCGCGCGCGTTTACACAGAATTCTTTCACTGTTGATGTTTGTGGTCTATTTTTGTTTAGTTATCATCTCTTTGCTCGCTTCTTCTCTCTCGGCGCTTCTTCTATTTCTTCTTCTTCGGATTCCTCCTCCTCTTCCTCTTCTTCTTCCTCTTCTTCCTCCATGCTCTCCTCGCCTTCCTCTTGCATGGCTATTTTCCTCCTCGCTTGTCTCTCCTCCCACTCTTTCAATCGCATTTCTCTCAGCTTCTCCGCCATCCGTCGATTCTCCTCTTTCCTCTTCTCTTTCGCCTCTTCCTCCTCCCGCGGATCTCCTTCCTCCAACAGCGTCTGTTTCTTCCCGACCACTTTCGCCTCACCAACCGTAAACCGCTTCCCCGAGCAATGCTCCACCACTGACTTCTCAATCTTTGGGACGTATCTCCCCGTCACTCTGCAGAAAAACTTCTCCGGAAGATACTTCGACTGGACGAGCGCCGGCGCGTACTCCGTGGTGAGTTTCGCTTCCTCTTCTTTCTTCTCTCTTAAGCGTTTCCGCTTTTTCCCGTTCAAGAAACTTTCGAGGACGTTTATAAAGGAGGAGGAGGACAAAGAAACCTTTTCCTCCTCCTCCTTTGACGGAAGCGTGAACGCGTGCCCGGTTATCGAGCACTTCAAAACTCGTCTCGCTTTCGTCTTCGTCTTCTCATCATCGAGAACTTCGACGAGTTCCAAGTAGCCGTCGCGCTTCACGATCTCGTCCAAATTCAAAGCGTAATTCGTGTTATTCGTATTCGTATTCGCAACAACAGCAGCAGCAGCACCAGGATTGGTGCCCTCCTCCTCGCGCATATCAGAATATACAACAGATTTGTATGCGGCAGCGGCCGGAGGGAGGGGCGTATCGCGCTTTCTTATATGCTTTTCTCTCTCTCTCGCATGTGCAGTTTCCACTGTTCGTTGTTTCTGGGGAAAATGTCTTCAAAATTCGAACGTTTCTTTTATCATCATTCGTTCGACTTGTAAAAGTATTCCATTGGAGTAGAAACAGCAGAGCACGTGAGAAGAGAGCGTGTTCTTCGAGGCGTTCTTCTTTTTCCGGGAGGAGTGCGTATTATCAAAGAGAACACATATAAGAGAGCGAGAGACTTTCCAATTTTGGATAACGACTTCTCTCGTTTATCATGTGTCGATGGGTATTTTACTATGGCGACGAAGTCTGCATCTCCAAAATCATCTACGGCGCGTACCACGGTCTCGCGAACATGGCGGACGGCGCTGGATTTACACCGGGCGTGGAACGAGACATACTCAGAAACCACGAGGTGAACGTGCACGGGTGCGGCATCGGATGGTACGGCTCGAACCCGTTGCAAGGCTTGAGAGACGGGAAAGGTTTGTGCTCGTATTCGAGACCGTGCTGTTACACGACGATTGCAGCTCCGTCGCACGACCGGAACTTGAGAAGTTTGAGCAAAGCAATCAGCACGAGTTTATTGTTCGGACACGTCAGAGCAGCCGGGCCAGGGGCGAGCGTGCACGAGTATAACTGTCACCCGTTTTATAACGGGAGGTACATGTTTATGCACAACGGGGAAGTGCACGGGTTTAAGAAGATACGGAGAAGTTTGTTGGCGACGTTGCGGGATGATTTGTTTGAACACATTAGCGGGACGACGGATAGCGAGGTGTTGTTCGCGCTGGTTTTGAATCAGTTACCGGATACGAATTCGAGTCAATCGCACGAGATGATGGAGCGCGCGCTGAGGGAAGCGATGTGTCTGATTATCCGAGCGAGCGGAGGGAAGTCGAGCTCGATGAATTTGGCGTTTACGGATGGGGAGACGGTCGTCGCCGCGCGGTATAGGAATTCCAGTCACGAAGATCCGCCGTCGTTGTATTTTCACTTAGGGCCGTTGCCAGGGGAGAAAGCGTGGGATTTGGGAGGTGAAAGCGGCGAGAAAAAGATCGGGGGTGGTGGTAAGACGACGACGACGAAGAAACAAGCGAGAGGTTTAGGCGGTTTCGATAAGATGATGCTCCACGGCGAAGAAGGCTCGGAAAACCGAGGCGTGCCGAAATATCGAAGTCGACGGTCGCCAGAGTTTATGCATATTTTCAAGAAGCGAATGTTCGCGACGCAGAGCATGCTGGTCTCGTCGGAGCCGTTGTCCATGAATGGGTTGGAGCGGTGGCAGTTGATGCCGCCGAATAGTCTCGTGGTGACGCATCCGATGGTGCCGACGAAAGGGAGGTGCTCCAGAAAGGAGTTTTTGGACGCGCAGAACACGGCGCACATGGCGGCGGCGGCGGACGGGAACGGCGGGACGGCAGAAAGAATGTCGCCAAAATTAGGCGCGGCGAGTCCCGTGCTGTATTGCGAATTTAAATGTCTTGAGAATTTGGAACGCATTGCGTTGAACGGAGAGGGAAGCGCGGCGTCGCAATCGAATTCGCCGGAACGCGTTCTTCCTCACGGCGTTGCCGACAGTGTCGTTGGCGGTGAGGAACCTTTGCCTGCGTTGAAATCTGCGCTCTCCTCGGAGTTGCTTCAACAAAGTTCCGCTTCGTCTGAACCGGTTTCGCCGTCTAAAGTGTACGTAGTCAACGAACGCGATTCCATCTCTGGCATCGCGCACGCGCTCGAGAAACAAGGTCTACAATACTCCGATTCGGAATCGGAATCGTTATATTCCCGAGATGACGCGGTGGAAGACGCGAACAACCGATCACCGACTCCAAAATCAAAGCTACATAAAACGAGAAGCAACGAGAGAAACATCAACAGTCCTAACAAAATCAATCGCATCTCCATCGACAGCGCGGATTGTATTCCTCGACCGCAACGAGAGCGACATCACCGCGTCCCGCAATACGGTTTAGTATCTCTCGATGAAGAAGGACGTGATTTGAATAGAAAGACAGATACACCAAGTCCTCCCATTCACTACGGGGGCGATGGAGTCATAATATCGAACGATTCGCAGCAAAGACCATCGCAGATGATGACAAACGACGCGGCGATGATGGGTAATCTCGGCGAATTTTACTCGCCAGCAGCCAAGAAAAATACGAGCATTATTCCCGCCGGAGAAGGTGGTGGGATCACGATGAGCGCGCAGAAGCAGAACACGGTTTCGGGAAAAATTGGGCTCGATTTACTCAAGCAAACGAAACGAGGCGAGAGCAGCTCGTATTCGCCCGAGGTTGGAAGTTATTTCGGCATGTTGAAACAGAATAAATAAGAGAAGCTTCTAGAGAAAAATGTATAACAGAAGAAGAAGAAGAAGAGAAACACAAACGTACGAACAAACGACACGTAAATGTTTTGTACCCTATAGGAATGTAATAATATATGGACACACAACAACATGCACACAGTGACAACACCAATGATGATTAATTATTCTTGGTATATATAAAGATTACAAACACATTTTCTTTGATGTTGATTGATTCATTATTATTAGGACATCGGGGTCGCCGCGGTGGCGACGTTTTCGAAATCGCCGCTTTCTCCGAACAAGTGCCCCATCTTTTTCCTCTTCGCTTCCAAATACGTCTTGTTCTCCAACGTAATCGGCGCAAACAGAGGCATTCTCCCGGTCACGGTAATCCCGTACCCTCGCAAACCGTGATACTTGGCCGGGTTGTTCGTCATCAACCGAACGCTTCTCACGCCTAAATCGTTCAAGATTTGCGCGCCGACGCCGTATTCTCTGTTATCCACCGGTAAACCCAAATCCTCGTTCGCTTGTACCGTATCTCGTCCTTTATCCTGTAAATTATACGCTCTCAGTTTATGACCTAACCCAATCCCTCGACCTTCTTGGCCTCGTAAATACACAATCGCCCCTCTTCCCTCGTCTGCTATTTTTTTCATCGCCATCTCCAACTGGTTACCGCAGTCGCATCGAGCGCTCTTGAAGATATCCCCGGTTAAGCACTCCGAGTGCACGCGAACCAACGCGTTTTCCTTTAAACTATCCGCAATTTCTTCCTCCGTGGCGTGGTCGCCGTACACAAACGCCACGTGCTCAATCCCATCGACTTTCGAAACGTACGACACCGCGGTGAACGATCCGTGTTCGGTGGGCACCCTGGCGATGGCTGTGCGTTCAATCAACGAATTCTTCTCCGTCGCTCGGCGATACCGAATCATATCCGAAATCAACACCATTTTCAAGTCGTGTTTCTTAGAAAACTCTTTCAGTTCTGGTAATCTGCTCATGCTCCCAGTTCCGTCGTCGTTGACAATTTCGCACAAAACCCCGACGGGCGCTCGTCCAGCCATCCTGGACAAATCCACCGCCGCCTCGGTATGTCCCGCTCTTTTCAAAACCCCGCCCTCGCGATATCGCAACGGAAACACGTGCCCTGGCCTCACAAGATCCGTCGGTTTCGTCAGATCATTCGCCAACGCGTTAATCGTCTCCGCTCTTTCCCCCGCGGAAATCCCCGTCGTGCTTGTCGCCATGTCGCAACTCACCGTAAACGCCGTCTTCATGTAATCCTTATTCGCCTTCGAGTCCACCATAAGCGGTAAGTGCAACGCGTCCGCTCGTTCATCTTCCAACGAAACGCACACTAACCCACTCGTGTATCGAATCATAAACGCCATGCTTTCTTGCGTCATCAAATCTGCCGCGCCGATTAAATCGCCCTCGTTCTCTCGATCTTCGTCGTCGAGGACGACGACAAACTTGCCTTTTTTAATCTCCTCTAAAGCGCTTGGGATAGAACTGAACCCAGGTGTAGGTTCGTCGAACGGGACGTCGTTCTTGTTTTCTGGATGCCATGCGGGTACGGCTTTTAATTTACGACTTTTCGTTTCACCGCGTTGTTCTCGTCTTTGTCTTCGAGAGGAGGAGTTGAAAGAGGAGGCGTTGAACGCGTGAGTATTCGTCTTCGCCGTCGTCGTCATCCTTTGACTCGTAAAGCGGCTGCTTTTTGTGTTCTTAAAGGAATTCAAAGAAGAAGAAGAAGAACTAGAGGGCACAGACCCCGAAGCTTTCGAAGAGTTCACTCGAAAAAGACCAAAGCCTGAAGACGATGACGATGTTAAAGAAGACGATGATGCCATGATGAAAACGCTCTAATCGTCGTCGTTCCGAGCGCGCAATTATATACTGAAGTGTGACAGTCCAATTCTTTTCTATCCACTCACGGGAGAAAAAAAGTGTTTAGGGTCTCTTACCCTAATCGCTTTGAGCAACAGCGCTTTACGGGAAACACACTACCAGAGAGAGACGCAAAGAAGCGCATATAGCATGTTACCAGAACTCAACGATGTAATCATAGAGGAGGAAGAGGAGGAGGAAGAGGATGAATTCCAAATGCTGGAACGGCTGACGAGAGAAATCGACGGTTTAGCGGCGCCTTCAGAATCGTCTTTATCGCGTGATTATTCATCCCCGTTGAGAGAAATTCGAGCGTTCGTTGGGAAAAGAAATCATCATCATCATCGAGAAAACGCCTTTCTCTCGGGCGGGAGTGGTGGTACTCCGAGCAAAAAGAATACTAATAGTAACAACAACGATAATGGTTTGAGTAGCAAAAGCGAAAAGAATCTCACGACCACAACTCGCGACGAGATGATGCGCAGAAAGAGTAACAGGAATCAACAAGATGATGAGGCGAATACTCTCGCAATAGTCCTCTCGAAATACCGAGCGTTAAAACGAGCGTTCCGGAAACTCTCCGAAGATTACGACTATAACTTTGCCCTGTTCAAAGAACGAGACGAAGAGTTAGATCTGTTAGAGGAACAGTTAAAAATAGAAAAAATGAAGACAAACCGGTATCGCGAGCGCGTGCGGGAGTTGGAGCGAGAAGTCGCTCTGAGAGAGACAGCGACTTCGTGAGTGACTTTGACGCGTCGTCGAGATCTCAATCTCAATCTCAATCTCTCTCTGTTGTAATTATACGAGCAATAATACGAATACGAATAATAACGCTTTATACGTCGTCGTTGTGTGAAACACAAAGGTATCAACCAATGCTGCGCTTCTCTTCCATTCTCTCGAATAATATGTGGCCCGGCGTGTGCCCAAAGCGTGTGCCAAGCGTGTGACCCTTCTGTCAAATCTCTCCATTATAATCGTCCATCTGACGCGCGAAAATAATACTACTACTACTTAATTTAAAATGCAATTATCATCGAACCATACTCCCAGACGAAGAGGTCATCATTCTCATCAAATTTCAACGATTGTGATGATGATCAGCGCTTTGTTGTTCCTCGTCTCTTCGTATTCCTCGTCGTCTGATTTTGACGGCGTGTGCCGGGAAAATCAAGAATCGAATCGTCGTGGTTTCTTCTTCGTCTCTGCCGCGGAAGAAGAAGAAGAAACGCCGATGGAGCACATCATGGAAACGTTCTCGGGAACAGATTCGATCTTACAGGAAGCAGAATTGGATCGATTTTTACACGCGTTGCAGACTGGAGGGAAATCCGAGGAAGAGGATGCTCACGCCGGTCACGATGACCACGAAGAGGAGGCACACGCTGGTCACGACGACCACGAGGAGGAGGCACACGCCGACCATTCCGCCTCGGTTTCGGCGAAAGAGTTGTTGCGAGAATACGGCGCTTTAGGGGATTCGTCGACGAGTTTGACCGAGGCGGAGTTTACCTCGGCGTGCCCGGAACTGTTGAAGTGCGCGGTGGACGCGGAGTGCGCTTTCGAGCACGCGGAAGAGGAGCACGACGAGGCGACGAAGAACCCGTCCGAGTCGTACACGAAGCTGAAAGCGGGATTGGCGGCGGCGGTGTTCGGCGAGAGCATGTTCGGGTGGATGATTCCGATGGTTTCTGAAGCCGTTGCCGGGAGGAAGGCGAGGTGGGTGATGAGTTTGTTGAACGCGTTTAGCGGCGGGGTGTTCTTATCCGCCGGGTTGACGCACTTGTTTCCGCACTTGGTGGAGTACCAGGAGCAGGTGAAGATTACGCCGGCTGGGTATCCGGCTGGATTCGCGCTCGCGTTGACGGGGTATTTGTTGGTATTTTTTATCGAGCGAGTGTTGTTTCACATTCACGGGCACGCGATACACCCGAACGGACACGACGACCACTGTTGCGAAACTTCTGCAGAGGAAGGGAAGAAGAAAGGACTACATCACCACCACGAGCATAGCGATCATCATCATCATCATCACGAGCATAGCGAAGGACCTCAAACTTGCGAAGATTTGCGTAAGAGTAAAAGACCGTACATTTTATTGGCGGCAATTTCCGTGCACTCTGTCTTGGCTGGTTTGACGCTCGGCGTGCAAAAATCGAGACAAAACGTTTTGACGATTTTCACCGCCATCGCCGCGCACAAAGCGCCGGCGGCGTTATCGATCGGCTCGTCGTTCGTAAACGGTAAGGCGAGTAAAATGGTCAGCATTACGTCCATGATTGTGTTCTCGTTGACAACGACGTGTGGAATATTCATCGGTATGGGTTTAGGCTCGGTCAGTATTGAAACCGTGTTTGTTCTCGAGGCGTTGGCTTCCGGGACGTTCTTATACGGCGGCACCTCTGAAATCGTCGCCGATGAGTTCGAGATGAGTGATAGAGATTGTGACGAACACGGAGGCGATCACGTAAAGAAAGTACACGCGGGAAGGTCGTTATCGCAACGATTGGCATTGTTCACCGCCTACGCCGGCGGCGCTGGCGTTATTCTTTTGTCTAATCTGTCGCTCGACGGGGAGCACTCGCATTAACAAAAATGCAGGAGAAGTTAAAAGAACGCGCGAATATTAGTACTATCAGTATTCGTGTGCTGCTACTGCTGCTGCTGGCGGTCTTTTTGCTACGTCCCAACGTTGATAAATAAAAATTACATGCGACGATGAATTCGTCTCTGTCAAGCTACTACTTTGGTCGCCTGCTCGTTCATTTCCCGCTGAATCTTCTCAAACTGTCCATACAACTGTTGCTTATACCTTTCGTCCGACCCAACGATCACTCTCAACACCCCGTGCAAAATCGCCGCATCGCTCCCCCAAATCAAACAGTTCTTCAGTCCAAACGGTTCGCTCGTCTCGCCCCACCCGACGACGTTCGCGCGCGGCACCGTAAACGCCGGCATCGGTCCCATGCTCCTCTCTTCCTCCTCTTCCTTATCACCATCTTCTTCTACAGTATTTCTAGTGCTACCCTCCTCTTCCTCTAACTTGACCACGCTCACGTTGTCTGGTTCCAAACAGTCCTCGATCTTAATCGCCGCCACTCCTAGCACGCAATTCGCGCTCCTATTTCTCTCCTGCACTTGCCGTTTCGTCAAACTCCCGAAATACGCCACCCCCGGCGTAATCGCCAAAGTCCTTTTACTATTCACCGCGTCGTGATGCGTGCCTAAATATTCAATCCTATCCGGGTTCGCCCACGGTTCTCTCCCTCCGATTTGATCGCACGCTTGCGCCACTGCGTCTTTATCCAACGCAGCCGAATTGTGTCGACTTCTGTGGCCTCTCGGAAACGCCAACAAAGGGGTTCCGAATTGTGTGGATTGTACCGTCAACAAGACGCACGGATGTTCGTCCACGAGTGCGAGCGGGACGAGCACGGATCTGGCGTCTGGAACGTTCGGGCCTTCGATTTTGTTCCTGTTTGAAAGCATTGCGTGTAGATCTTTGCTCAAGCGCGTCAGGTTTTCCCGACGGAGGAGGTTTCCCGTTTTCGTCTCATTCGTCCAATCCTTCGGCGGAGGAGAAGCCGACGAGGACGACGTACCGGACGACGACGACGATCTGATAGTAGTGCTCCCACCAACGAATAACGATGATACCAAGCCGTCGACAAAGGTGTTCTTCTTCAAGAAAACGCTTCCGGCGCCGCCTCCTCTTCGCATCATATTCATCTCTCTCTAGTGTTTAAAACGCTTTACAAATGAGGAAACGGACGGCTGAAAATGCATTTGAGAGATCTCTTTACTATAAGAAAAAAATGCAAAGAATACTACTTGACGTAAAAGCGAGAGATTGAAGGTATTCCTTTTCCGCTGATAGTAGTGCTGGTGCTGGTGGTGCTGCTGCTACGCGTTGTTTATGTTGTTTATGTTTATGTGATTGGATGTGTGATTGGATTTTTGTTTGGAATTAAAACTTCTCTCTCTTCTTCTCGCGGCTTTGATGACTGCGCGAGGACTGTGACTCTTTTCTTTCTTTTTTCTTTAAGATCTTTAACGGCCTCGAAAGTTCATCGTGTCCATGGTCCATTTCCCTTGCCCTTGATCGAACTTGTTCGATTCGATGTCGTCGCGAGTTTCGCCGTTTTGGACGTTTGATTTTGGCAAATGGTCGGCGTATCCCCACTTGTTGGCGTAGTACGCTTTGTAGGCGTCTTGTTCTTCGTTGGAGTTTAAGGCGGCCGTGACTCGAGTGGCGTCTTCGTGTTGAGCGCCTTTGGCGGTGCGCTGAGCGTGTTGTTTTTCGAGGTCTTCGTCGGTGTCGACTTGCGTATGTTCGTCCGGCGTGGCGTGGATGCCTCGCATGATGAGCGAGAATTGGAGTTTTAGAAACACCGGGGAGAAGATTTGAAACGCGGTGAAAAGACGGTTGGCGTCGGTGCCGATACCGGTTAACGGACGTAATGTTTTCGTGTCCATCCATCGAGTGGCGACGGCGGTGGAATCTTTAGTGAGGTTCTCGATGCAATGCCACCACCATGGCGGGTTCAAAAGGACGTCGCCGGGTTCAACGACAGCGGCGTAACGCGGGCAGACGCGCCAGAGCGGTTTATATTTTTCGAGGACTGTGTTCGGATCGGTCACCGCGCAGGATTGGTACAGAGCGCCGCGCTTTAACGCCGGATACGTCAAAACGGTCCAACGGGGATCGACGAAGGTCCATTTTTTAGAACCTTCGATCATGTAAAACCAGTTGAAGCCGTTCGCGCAGTGGAAACCGGTACCGGTTCCGCCTCGTCCCAGAAAGAACTGAATCGGCAAAGGTCCAGCGCGTGGATGTAAATTCGCCAAATGCGGGTTCTTCGGATTACCGTCGGCGGAAACGAACGGCGATAATTTCGATAACTCCAAATCCTCCACGAGCTCTGGATGACTCACGAAAATCGCTTCGCAATTGTGCAAATACGTCCCCGGGTTGTTGATATCCTTTACTCTCCCGGGTATGTTATCACCCAACAACGTCTTCGTCAACGCTTTTTCGTTCCCGAAATTCGCGACTATCCAATCCACGGACCATTTCTTTACCGCCGGCGACTGTTTCGCGAAGCCTTTCAACACCACCGGGTGCGGCCGTTTCACGTACTCGCGGAAGAACTTTTTATAATCAAAATCCTGCCCAACGACAATCGTCGGAATCTCTATCGCGTATCAAAAATGTCCGCCGAAACGAGAGAACGTCAAGATGAAAGTTAGATAGTACGCCGTCGCGCGAAGCCGCGGGAAAAGAAAAATAAGCACACATAATAAAACCTTAATAACATACCTTGCGTCTCCGCGTCTCGGGCGTCTTTGTTTAACTCGATCAGTTTCGCGTATGAAGCCTTCACCCAACTCGCCGGGACTTGAATGTTAAACACGATGTGCAACAAGCACCAAAATTTAATTTTCGTCTCGATCCAATAGGGAACAATCGGTCCTGATCCTCCTTCTCGGTGGGTGTTATCTTTGCTCGGATGCGCGTTGATGGGCAATAAAACCGGCAACGTCATGAAACACGAATTGAAAAAAGCGAAGAGTTTGAACAGGAACATGATGAAAACGGTCACGAACGCTCGATAGATCCAAGAGATTGAGGCGAACACGCGCTGGAAAAGAGAAGCGCTTTTAGTGCTCGGACTTGTTTTTTCTCGGACTTCTTCCAGCTCTACAGTTTGGAGCGGCGGCTCCGCAGGCTCTAACGGCGCGACGGTGTCGTCGTTTTGCGCGGCGACGATCATCTGTGATGCAGAGTGACAACACTTTGCGATGTTTATGTGCGCTGTTGCGCGCGTTTAGGCGCGTGGAAATGAATGAATGTAGCCTCGGATTTTTTGTCCATCCGAGTATTTTTTTCCCTTCTTGGAAATACAAACTACTCTTTCTTGGAAATCTCTCTCTCTCTCTCTCTTTGCTATCATCTCTTCTTGTACTCGCACGCTTTCAATTTCGGCCACTCCACCTTACCACTCTTGTTGTTCTTCTTTTCACCACCAGCACTCGATGATGATGCGTGATTTTTAGCCTTGACCGCTTGCAGGACGAAAAACATCTTATCCTTTTCGTCGACTTTCTTCGGGTCGACGTCGAATCCGGCGGTTTTCAAACTCGCGACGAAACTCGGGATGGACGCGGCGCCGTTTCTACCGTCGAATCGAGATTTGACTTCGGCTATCCAGAGTTTACCTTTGACTTTGAGCACTCGAGAGGCTTCCTCGATGAACTTGTAATAGTCGGTGCCCATTAAGGACAGGGAGAAGACGGCGACGTCGACGGAGTTGGATTCGAGCGGCGTTTTGGCCATGTTGCACGCAATCACAAACGGCGCGTGGGAAGGCGTTTCTAGATCTAAACTGTACACCTTTTTCTTCGATTTACCGATAAGTTTCGCTAACTCGGCGTCTCCGCATCCGAAATCGGCGATGATCGTGTCGTATGGTTTGTGTTGCAACCACTCAAAACATTTATGGACTGGATTTTTCGGCCATTTCTTCACTTGTTCTCGAAAGCCTTCGTGGTAGGCGTCAAAAACGCCCGGGTTTTGTTGGACTAAATGTAAAGCTTCGTCGCCTTTGGTCGTGTAGAGTTGTTCGTTGAGCATGCGAAAGTGACCGCCGGACAGCTTTGCGCGCATTTTATCAATCAACGAGAGCTTCTTTTGTTTGTTGACCGCCGGTTGTTGTTGTTCTTGTTCTTGTTCTCGTTCTCGTCGTTGATGCGCGACATCGTCTTCGCTCTCGGATTCCTCGCCCTCGTCCTCCTTTTTCTCCGAACTTTCACTATTACTATTACTCCTATTACCGCGTTTCTCGTCTCCTTTCGTCGTCGTGATTTTCGCTCGTTTCTTCTTCGCCTTCTCCGCCACGTACTCCTTCGCCAACCGTTTCATCTCGTTCCTCTCCTCCTCGTCCGGATGTTGTTCAACGCGCGCCTTCTCCTCCTCCTCTTCTTCCTCCTCCTCCATCTCCTTCTTCCTCTTCCACTCTCTTCGTAACTTCCTCGCTCGATTCTTCTCCGCTTTTTTCTTCTGCTTTTCCGTCATATTCGCGTTCGTCGTCCTCTCTCTCTTTTCCTCCTCTTTCTCCTCCTTTTTCTCCTCCTCCTCGTCCGAGGAGCCGCCACCATCATTCTTCCTCGTGGTCTTCCTATTCGTCGCCATCCGTTTCCGTTTCTCCTTCGCCCGGCGACGTCGTCCGAGCAATCGTCCGCTAACTACCTTCCCCTCGCTTTGTTCTCGTTCTTGTTCTTCTCCCTTCTCCTTCTTCTTGTTGGTCGTTTTTGCCTTGACGAGATGATTTCTCGCGGCGGTCGTATTGGGCGTTAACCACCTCTTCTTCTTACCATCGTCATCATCGTCATCGTTTGCGACGATACCCCAATCGTCCGGGACGTCCATCACTACTACCACCGATGTATCCTCGCGGGCTTTTCTCCTTCTTTTCTCCCTCTCTCTCTCTTTCTCTCGCGCAGTCGTTTGAGTTTGTTGTGGGCAATGTGTTTGGGAAAACAAAACGTTTTGGATAAAATGGAAAAATTCTTCACAACGCACAAAAGTTTTCCGTCTCTCTCTATATATATACATATTGAACGGAGAAATCCAGCATTGCAATCACAAATGTCGAGTAAATTCTCTGGCAAGACTGTCTTAGTCACCGGTGCGGCCGGGTACATCGGTTCTCACACGTGTTTGCAACTGTTAAAAGAAGAATGCAAAGTTATCGCGTACGACAATTTGGACAACAGTTCGTTCGAATCTTTAGAACGCGTGAAACGCTTGAGCGGAGGAAAAGGAAACCTGATGACGTCCATCGAGGGAGATATTTTAGACGGAGAAAAGTTAGACGCAGTTTTCGAGGCGAATGAGATTTTTGCGGTGATACACTTCGCCGGTTTAAAAGCCGTCGGTGAATCCGTCTCGAAACCGCTGAGATATTACGAAAATAACATCAACGGGACGGTCGTTTTGTTGAAATCGATGGTAAAAGCGAAGTGTAAATCGATCATATTTAGCAGCTCGGCGACGGTGTACGGGGAACCGAAAACGGTACCGTGCACGGAGGAATTCGAGACGAGCGCGTTGAACCCGTACGGGAAGACGAAGCTGTTTATTGAGCACATTTTAACGGACCAACACGCGAGCGATAACGAGTGGAACTGCTTGATTTTGAGGTATTTCAATCCAGTCGGGGCGCATCCGAGCGGAGAAATCGGAGAAGATCCAAAAGGGATACCGAATAATTTGATGCCTTTCGTGCAGCAAGTCGCGGTCGGGAGACGCCCGGAGTTGTCGGTGTTTGGAACGGATTACGATACGAAAGATGGGACGGGGAGGAGAGATTACATTCACGTGGTGGATTTGGCGGACGGGCACGTCGCGGCGTTGAAGAAGATTGCCAAAGAGAACGGGAAGTGTGGGAGAATTGTAGTGAATTTAGGCACTGGTAAGAGCACGAGCGTGTTAGAGTTGGTTGGTGCGTTTGAGAAAGCGGCCGGGAAGAAGATTCCTATGAAGATGGTAGCGAGAAGACCGGGAGACGCGGCGGAAGTGTACGCGAAAACCGATTTGGCGTACGAGATTTTAGGATGGAGAGCGGAGAAGACGATCGAGGAGTGTTGCGTGGACCAGTGGAATTGGGCGAGCAAGAACCCGTACGGGTACAGCGGCAAAGAAGATTAACGTAATATATACTAAACGAGGCGAGTTTTATGATTTACCATCGAGTGTTAAAGTGCGAATGAATTAATAAATATATAAATAACAAAACGTTCAAATTCTCCTCCTTCCCGAATCCGTCGATGAAAATACGCGCCTCACGTATCATCATCATCATCATCAGTCCTCTTTTCACACCTTGCCAGAGTTCTCGCCGCCGCTAATGAGCGGTTCCTTCTCCCCGTCTACCACTTTCTTCGACCCCGCAGCTTTCGCGAAGGACTTGTAATACAAAGCACCGAACACTAGCACCGTACCTAACCACTGCATCGGAGACAACATGTGCATGAACACTATGCAACTCAACAAGATGCTCAAGAACTGTCTCGTCGTCATGATGGTCGCGAACAACAACGCGCCAAACTCCTTAATCGTGTACAAAATGCACAACTGTCCAAGCATCGCCGCGATAGACAAGATCATGATATCGCCCGTAATCAACGGATGTCTCTCGATGAACGCAATCGCGTCTTGGAAAGACCCATCCGAATACAAATACACCACCGAAATAATCGCAGAGCAAAAGTTCACCCACAACATTTGGTTGTACGTCTCCATGTTGTACCCGACGAACAACTTATCTTGAAACGTGGACGTGAACCCATCGAAGAACAAATACCCGAGCATCAACAAGATTCCGTACTCTGACGTTTCCTGCACGTCCGCGCCTTTACTCGCGTTACTCGTCAACGTGCTCTCGTCGCCGTACAAGCCAAAAATAGTACAGCCGGCGGTCACCGCGATCGCAATCCCCACATCCGACATCCCGTACCTCTTCTGGTTGATTAAAAACCCCCAAATCATGACCGGAATCATCTTCGCGCACTTCCCTAACGTTTGCACTGGAAACGATAAATACTTCAACGCTTCGTATTGGCACGTCGTCGCGACAACGTTGGACAGCGACACCACCGCGTATCGATGGATCCCAGCCACTGGAGTGACGTTCCCTTTCGTTATCGCTAAAATAATCGCCGCCATGAGACACCCCAAAACTCTGTTCGATAAGACCAAAAAGACCGAGTAGGAGAAAAATTCATCCTTCCCATTGTCCGAGTACGGTTGCGACATGATTCGCTCTTGCAACACCCCATAGACGAGCAAAGAGCCGACGACGCCAATCACACATCCGATGACACGGATCGAGGACGGGTCGTTGAACGGTTTGCAGCACATCACTTTCGCGATGGATTCAGGAATCCCCATGCTCTCTTTCTTTTTCTCTTCTGCTCGTTTTATTAGTAGTAGTGTGTGTGTTTATCTCTCTTTAGAGTAAACCGAAGACTTCTTGGGACGCGCAATTGGCCGCGTGTGTCTCTCTGATGTGTTTCTCCCCAACAAAGAAAACCTTTATTCTTTTCTCTCAAAAACGACACACGCGCAAAATCAAACGCGCGCTACTGCTCGATGTACCAATTATATATGTATGTGTATATATGTGTGCGTGCGTGTGTAGTACGCGCGCGACTGTGTGAGGAACAAACAGCGCGCGCTTGTTTCCTTCGTTTAATCAAAACACACGTATTTAGGGTGTCAGTCGCATTTTCCCAAAAACGGCAAAAAGCGAGCAAAAGAGCGACACATGCGCGCGGAAGAACTTGGGAGGAGGAGGAGGAACACACGCGAATAATGAGTGATACTAATGCTGGAACAACAACTGGAGATTTTGAGCAGAAAAAGAATCATTTGCAGAAGAGGAACGAAGAAGAAACGGAGGAAGAATTCATCCTCGTGGACGTCCCGAAACTCGTCCGAATGCTCCCCGGGGAAACGCTCACGTTTGAACGTTTAGACACCGAAACGCCTTTACTGAAAACGTCCACGGGGGAAACGTACGAGGGGTATTACGAACGGACGGTTGGAGAAGCTTTGATCGTGGAACTACAACAACCGGCTTTGGATGCGAATGCGACGAGCAGTGCTGGTCGTTCGGGGAAGAAGAGGGTGATTTTGAACGCGAACGGTGAGGAGGAAGAGGAAGAGGAGGAGGACGGCGGCGGCGGGGCGAACGTGAGAGCGGCGACGGAGACGAGGTTGAAGTTTAGGAAGCGCCTTTAGAAGAAGAAGAAGAAGAAGAAGAAGAAAAGTGGTGGTAGGAGTAGTTTCGCGCGCGTAGTAGGTAGTTTTGTGTAGGAATAGTCGAGGAATAATAGTCCGATAGTGTTGGCGAGTTGTATTTTATCATCGCTTCATAAATAAATTCTCTTTGTCTTGACTTCTTCTTCGTTATTAATCTACGGTGAACCAAATGCCATCGGCGGGGGCGATTGGAATCATCTTCGTGTGTTTAGCCCCGTTCGTCTCTCGGCTCGAGGTGAACTTGAACTTTCTCAACAAGTTCGCCATGACCACTCGAGCTTCCAAAAGCGCTAAATATTGACCCAAGCAGTTTCGAGGACCTTGGATAAACGGTAAGTATGAATAATTCCCGGTCTCGTCGGTTTCGTTTCCGACAAACCTTTTTGGTTCAAACGCTTGCGCGTTTTCCCACAAGTCTTCTCTGTGGTGGACGCCTTGGACGGAAATAATCACCGTCGTGCCTTTCGGAATGAACTCGCCGCCTAAATAATCGTCGCCTAAACATTTACGAGTAACCACCGGCACTACGGAGTACAAACGCAAAGACTCTTTCAACGCGCCGACGATGTATTCTAACCCGTTCAAATCATCTCTCGAAGGCGTTTTCTTATTCTTTTTCTCGCTATTCTTGTACACTTTTTTCGCCTCTTCGGTTGCTATTTTCATCTTCTCCGGCGCCTTCGCCAACTCCCACGTCGTCCAAATCAACATCGCCGCAGAAGTTTCATGGCCAGCCAATAAGAACGTCTTGATCTCATCGCACATTTGCCTCTCCACTTCCGGCCCGTACTCGCTTTTCGGCACGTCTGCCAACACGCGATCCAAAATATCCGCGTGCGGATTATCGATGGAATCGTCCGCGTTTGGCGTCGCCGTCACGGAATGTTTCAACTTCCATCTTTGCCTGATCAACTTGATCACGTACGCGTTCAACTTCTTTACCCTATCCTTGTGGTTGAAATACTCTTTATTCGGTAAATACGCTCTCCACGGTTCCAAACTTCGTCGATTACACTCCTCCATAATCGGCAAATACAAATTCGGCATCACCTCGTCCGACTCCTCCGGCGATAAACTCAAAATCGCCTCACCAATCACCTGTAACGTCAGCAACCTAAACTCCTCCGCTAACTCAATCTCTTCCCCCGTCCCTCTGATTTTCTCCAACTTCGCGCACAACCTGTCCACCGCTCTGGTGGCGATATCCACCACGTCGTCCAAAATTTCCATCCTCAGCGCTTGCGATATCCGTCCTCGTTGCCGTTTCCAACTCTCTCCTTCGCTCGTCACCAAACCGGTGCCTAAAATATCCAAGAACGGGTTATACGCGAACTCCGTGTCTTTCCCGTAATTCTTAATGTTGGAATTAAACACTCTTTTAATCGGTTCCGGGTCCGCGATGACCACGCAGTGCCTCGTAAATATTTGCACTCTCACCGGTTTCGGCGCTTTCGCCGACGACCAAAACGCGAACAAATCCCACGTGCACGGGTACTGCCCGACCGCTTTGAACAGAGGAACGGTGTGCCCGATGAACGTGTTATACCCAGGAGCGCAGTTCAGTTTTCTCAGATGATGTAATCGTCTCAGCCATCCGAGGATATCGCCGACTGCTTCCACAGCTTTCTGGAACATCGGTTCCAAAAGGGTCATCAGCGCTAAAACGATTAGACTTTCCTTCTGGTGGATAAAAAGCGCGAGTAAAGCGCCTGCGAGGACTCGCTCAGAAACGTGCTCGACAAAGCGACGTGCGCTGAAGTCGTTCACGTCGTCGTCCGGTGATGATCCCATTATATATGTATTATTATATAGAGCTATGTGCGTTTGAAACGTGATGATGTTTTGAGGAGATTTTTGTACGTTTTGAACGAATTGGAACAAATTTCGAACAGTCGAAATGCTCGAATTTCACCACAAAAAAAAACACAAATCTCGCATGTCTCGCATCGTTGATTACTCCAAGTGGGATAAACTGAAGTACTCTTCTTCGTCTTCTTCTTCTTCGGAAGAAGACGACGACGACGACGAGGGTGAAAAAGAGGCGGGAATTACGAGGAGCGCATCACTGGAGAATCTCTCGCTTTGTTCTTCTTCTCCTTCTTCTTCTTCTTCTTCCTCGCCGATTTGGACCGGGTTGGTGTTGCATCATAAAGATATTTTTGTATCGCACGTGATTCCGAAACTGAGTGGGACGGATCAGTTTTTCTTTTCGAGGGCGAATGGTGAGAGTTGGGATGTGCTTGAATACGCCGGGGTAGACGTATCGGAATTACGTTGGGTTCTTTACGAATGTACATCTATTTCGACGCTGGAATGGATGTGGAATCACTATCCCTGGGGAGAGAAAGATAGAGATGAAGATGTGAAGGATCAAGCCTCGTTTTGCACGGGAGTCGCTCAAACGAACAAACCCGAGTTGCTCAAGTGGGCGAGAGAAGTGAAACATTGCGAATGGGATGGAGAGACGATTAATACGGCAGCACATGAAGGTAATCTCGAGACGCTCAAGTACTGCTTCTCTGAGGAGTGCCCGTACGATGAAGAAACTTCGTGCTTTTGTGCTACTCACGGAGGACACCTCGACTGTCTTCGATTTCTTTTCGAAAAAGTGGAACCTTCGCGAAAGACGGAAGAAAATATGGTAGTAAATGCAGCATGCAGAGGTCACATGGACATCATGAAATATCTCGTCGAAGAACGAAAGATAGCGGACGACGCGGTAAAGATCCGCTGCGTGTCAACCGCCGCGATGAACGGCCGCCTCGATTGCCTCAAATACTTAATCGAAGACGCAAAAGCGCCTCTAAACGACGACGACGACGGCCGAGAACACGTCGCTTTCGCTCGGTACTACGAGCGAACCGAGTGCGTAAACTACTTGCGAGAAAAAGGGTGCCCGGAACCGACGGAGGAAGAATACGCCGAGTTCGTCGAGGACGAACGAGAACGCGTCGCGTTCTACGAGAGAGAAGAAGAGCGACAGAGCAACACCAGCAGCGACTGAGAAGAGAGAAAGGGAAAGAGAGAGAGAGAGAGAGAGTAAAAGAGAGAGAGGGAGAGAAAAAAACAGAGAGAGAAGCAGTGAATACCAAACGCACCACCCCTAAGAGGGAGAAAAAGAGAGAGAGAGAGAGAGAGAAAAAGACTCGTCCGCGGACCAAAACTCAACACAAAAAACATCATCTCTTATTAAAGAAGAGTATCATCGCATACATACGAACAGCAGCAGCAGCACACATATAATAGTGACGTTCTCGCGTTGTTGTTCTGTGATATAAACGCACGCCTATATATATATATATATATACACACACACGCGCGCGCGTTCTTTTGCTCGTTCGGAAGAGATCGAAAGAGAATTGAATCGGAGAATTCCAATTGGAATCGTCTCTTAGTCGTCGTCGTTGTTGTTGCGTTTGTTTGAGAGACACGCAGTAAAGACACACCTGAAAGAGAGAGAGAGAGAGAGATTAGTAAAAAAGAAAGACATAATAATGGGCATCGATTCTTTATTCATCACCAACAACAAGACGGAAACGTTAACCGCGGTGAAACACTGGGGACCGGAAACGGACTCTTCGGTGTGCGAAAAAGTCTTCGAGAAGCACAACGAAGCGATCAAAGCGAACTCCCAAGGGGACGTTCTCGCGATCGATGGGAAAGACTACGCGTTTTTCCAATCGAGAGGCGAAATCACGTACATTGCCACGTGCAACTCGGAGACGCAACCACTCATGGTGGTTGAGTTTTTAACGCAACTACACGAGGTTTTGAAATCCTATTTCGGGAACGTGATTACGGAGGCGATATTACAAGAACACCATCTGACGTTGTATCAGCTACTGGACGAGATGTTAGATTCGGGAATACCGGTGAATACGCATCCGGGCGGGTTACACGTGTTGGTGCCGCCGCCGAATTTGGCGAACAGATTACACAACGCGGTTTTAGGCACCGCGTCGGGGGTTTTGGTCAGCGACCAAGATCCGACGAAATTGTTGCCGTTACCGTGGAGAGCGTCGAATATTAAGTACACGTCCAACGAGGTGTATTTGGACGTCATCGAGCACGTGGACGCGACGTTAGATCCGGAAGGGAAGTTGTTAACCAGCGCTATTTACGGGAAGATTGAGGTGAACTGTCGATTGAGCGGTATGCCGGACATATCGTTGTCGTTGTCGAACTCGCATTTGATCGAAGATTATTCGTTTCATCCTTCGGTGAGATTGGCGAGGTTCGCGAGCGATCGGGTGGTCTCGTTCGTCCCAGCCGATGGGAAGTTTACGTTGATGAATTACAAGATTCGACCGGAATCAAAAGAGGATAAAAATCAGTGGCAACCGAAGTATATCAAACAAAATCCGTGGATGCAATCGCAAACGATGGGCGGCGGCGGTCCAGGAGGCGGACGGGAAGGATCTGTTTCCGCGCCTTTGCCATTATACATTCGCCCGCAATCGTCGTTTGGACCGACGCAAGGTAGAATTTCCATCGTGTGCGGGACCAAACCAGCGTTTGAGAAACCAGTCGAAGCGGTGAGCTTACAAGTCGCGTTACCTTCGCGCGTTTTAAGCGCCGACCCGTCCGCGACGCACGGCGGCGCCACCTTCGACGACGCCAGTAAAACGGTAAACTGGACCATCGACAAATTCCCGGCGGACAAAAATCCGTGCTTAACGGTCGTCTTAGCCATGGGTTCCGAGCAAGAAAGTAACAACAACAATAGCGATAATAAAAACAACAGCAACGAAAACGAAAACGAAAACGCGTTGGCAATGATGGGAGGACGAACGGACAAATCATCATCTAAACTCCAATCCGAACGACGAAAAATCAAGTTGCAAGAAACGTGCAACGTGACCGCGCAGTTCTCCGTCGCCGGCGTCGGCGTCAGCGGCGTGAAAGTCGAGTCCGTACAAGTCCGAAACGAAAAGTACAAACCGACGCAAGGCGTGAGATATCACACCAGGAACGGTCGGATAGTCGTCAGAACGTAATACATTATTAATTAACGATTCAATAAAACTTACGAAATAATGCGTTTATACATCGAATACTCTGCTTAAAACATCTCAATCAACAAAAGCGCCTTCTAAATGTTGATATCGTCGCATATCGCGCGATATCTGCCATTTTCTCTCTAGAGCTCTCTCTTCCCTCACAAATATGTCCTCTCATTCACTCTCAACGAAACCTCTCTCTGCACCTCTTTCTCCGCCGCTTTTGAAGTCGTCGTCGTCGCGAAACTGTTGTCGTCGCTGTTATCCTCCTCCAATCGGTGGAAAAACGATGCTGTTTTTGGGAACGAGTCGTCCATCGTCATCATTAATAGCAAAAGCATCGTCGTCGTCATCATCGTCACATTTGCGCACAAAATGGGGATTTGATTGTGTTGGGAGTTTTCATCGTTTACGTCGTCGTCGTCGCGCCTTTGGTCGTCTCAGTACCCCGACGAAAGCGTTTATGGTTGATAATACTAATGAAATCGCGAACGTGGCAGATGCGGTGTTGTCGAAATCGCTGTTCGACGTGACGTCTGGATTGGATGCATTCGTGAGCAGCAATTTAGGAGGAGGAGGAGGGATACCGCCCGGGGAAGTCGGCGGAATAATAGCGAATAGTAGTGGTAGTTTGTTTAGCAGTATGACATCATCATCAGCGCACGCTTCTCCGACGACGTTTGTGTTGGTATTTGTCGCTGGATTAGTGACGAGTTTGTCGCCGTGTACGCTGTCCGTGTTGCCGTTGACGTTGGGGTACATCGGAGGGTACGCGTCATCATCGCTGAAAGAAAACGAGGAAGAAAACGAAGACGCGAAGAAATCGGCGATGCGCTTGAATGCGATAGCGTTTGCAGTCGGATTAGCCTCCGCGTTCGCTTTATTTGGCGTCTTTGCGGCGACGGCGGGGAAAGCGTTTGGGCAAATTGGCGTCGTCGCGCCGATTTCCGTCGCCGTCTTAGCCATCGTCATGGGATTGAACTTACTCGGCGAAGTCCAACTGAGATTTCCTTCGTTTGGAAGCAACTTTGACCCGAGATCGTTGAATTTGCCGCCGTTTTTAACCTCCTTCGTCGCCGGCGCGACGTTTGCGTTAGCGGCGAGCCCGTGCGCCACGCCGGTACTCTCCACGCTCCTCGCCTACGTCGCCGCGAGTTCCAACAACGTCCTCTCCGGTGGATTTCTACTCTTTTCGTACACCTTAGGATATTCAGCGCCGTTATTACTCGCCGCGAGCGCGGCTGGGAACATTAAAAGTGTCATGGGAGTGCGCGAGAAAACCGCCTGGGTCACGCCGGCGAGCGGATTTTTGCTCGTCGCCGGTGGATGGTACGCCTTGTTAGGAAGAGTCGTCCCGATGATTCTCGGCGCGTAAAATAAATGAGAGAGAAAGAAATCGTTAGCTACTTCTTTTTAAAGATTGTATACTTTAAAACACCACCAACGCTTCATCGTCGTCGACCGCCGTCGCGTTTACTAATCTTCACTTTTCCTCCCCTCAAGAAACACATTTGAGTAAAGAACTTAAACGAAATACTCATGGCGCTCCTCCAACGACCACCACTCCGGGGCCAGGGAGGACCGGGTTTAGGAATACTCGGAGGACGACGATCGTCGTTTCGAAAGAAATGTATTCTTTTCAAGTGGTTCCTCTTGTTGTGCCTGTTCGTGAGCCTCTTCCAGCGCTTGCACGTGCGCGAGGAAGAGGAGGCGGAGACGATGATTAGACGACGGAAACGACGCGGAGACAGCGGCAAAAGCGGTGTTTTGATGGTGCCAATGGAAGAGGAGGACGACGATAAAGACGAGGACAGAAACGAGGACGATTCAGACGACGACGCGATGACGACGACGACGATGAGAGGAAAAGGAGATGGATTGGTTTCGAGCATGCTCCGAGAGCGAGATTTAGACAAATTCGGCCGAGGAAGCGAATACGCGTACGCGAACGAATCGGATAAGGATTATTCCTCGGTAATCATAGCGAAAGACAACACGTACGGGGAGAAGTACGACGTGAAGTTTACGGACGTGAACGGGAAGAAGACGCATTTTCAGATGGGGGATGTGTTAGGGGAGATATTGCCGGAGGAAGAGCACGGGGCGACGAGGACGCACGGGTCGTGCGCGTTGGTCGGGAATAGCGGGACGTTGTTGAAGTCTTCGTTCGGGGAGGAAATCGATGGGCACGAAGCAGTCATGCGGGTGAATTTCGCGCCGGTGAAGAATTTTAAGAGGGACGTGGGAGTGAAGACGACGTACGATTTTAGCAATCGAGAGAACGCTCGACGGTTGGTCGAGAAAGGGTGGGAGAATTCGAGACCGGACTCGGTGGCGTTATTTTTTGAAGGGAGCTCGCCGACGAATAGGAAACGGATATTTGAACCGCTGGTGAAGAAGTACGGGAAGAGTTTGAAGGTGCAATTTTTGCACCCCGGGTTTGTCAATCGAGCGCACGATTTGTGGAACGCTCTGAAAGAAATCATCGAGAAGGAAAAGAACAAACAGTTTCACGATAAACCGATGAGCGGGTGGTACGCGGTGAACTTTATGATGCAACGGTGCGAGAGTTTAGATTTGTATGGTTTTGAGCCGTACACGAGTAAAGCGAAAGCGACGGCGCCGTATCATTACTTCGATCAAGTGCAAGGCGTGGTGAGCGTGCACTCGTTCGATTTCGCTGTGTTTGCGTACCAGAAGTTTGCCAAAGTGTTCCCGTTGAGGATTAGGACGAAGAGCGGGTGGATAGGCACCGCGGAGGATTGATATGAATTAGTTTGTTTTTTTTATAGCGTGGTGGGTGTTTTACAAAGCGCCTCACCTGACGGTGAGACTTGACATTAATATTCCGCCGGCAACGGCGACGTTTAAACTCTCCGTAACGCCTGGCGTTGGAATCGTAACCGCACGAATCGAACTCGCGATTTCCTCGCTCACGCCTTGCCCTTCGCTACCTAAAACTATACACACTTTATTATTACTATTGTTACCATCGTCCAGCTCTCTGACAACTTCTGCGCAGTTTTCGCCCGCGAGCATTGCCGCAAAGACGTTCCGTTTCAATTCAAACGTGCCGCCATTCACCAAGCCTTCGAAAAACTCCTCGTTCGTTTTCCAAGTAAACATTTGCATCCGAAACGCGGTTCCTTTGCTCGACCGCACACACTTATCGTTGAACGGGTCGCACGTTTTCGGGCCTAATCCAACCGCGTCGAATCCAAACGCCTCGGCGGTTCTTAAAAGCGTTCCGACGTTTCCAGGATCCTGGACGCCGTCCAGACACAACACTTTTTCTATTCTTTTTTCTTGCATCATAAACTCCGATACCTCGCGAATCTCTGGCATCTCCAACTCTGCGACCAGATCAATCCCGTCGGCGTTCTCCACGCCGGCGAGCTTCTTCATCACTTTCGCCGTCGCGTAATATTCCGTCCTCTTCTTCGCCTCCTCGCCTCCCGCGATATCGGCGGCGGCGATATCTCGCCGCAGCGCGTCTCTCGTCGTCGTCGTTTGCGAATCATCATAACTCTCTCCGTCCCGGGAAGTCTTCTTCTCCATCGCAAACAACAAGGACTTCACTCGTATCGTCTTCTTCTTCTTCTCGTCGTCCTTCTCTTCTGACGCTCCAAGAGCTCCCGCCTGTAAAATCTCCCTCAACACCGTCGACCCGACGATAACGACGGATTTTTCCTTCTCTCGAAACGTTTTGGACGTTCTCAGTTTCGCGATGCGTTTCGCGGTTGCGTTTTCCGCGCTCGATAATATTCTCATTTCCTTTTCCTCCTTTTCTTCCTCCTCCTCCGAAACCGACGACGACGTCGAATAAATCATCGCACACGGCGCCGTCGAAAAACATCTCTTCCTTCTCGAATTGGAAACAAAAGAAGAAGAGGAAGAAGAAGAAGAAGAAGAAGAAGGAGGACAAAAAAAGCACTTTGTCGTAATCGCAAAGTTTCCTCTCCTCGCTCTTAATCTGTTTTGCCCTCTATACGCGCAGAACAACAAAAGACGGGGCAAAGTATTCGTCGTCATTATTCTTCTTTTTGTGTGGTGTTACATTCGTGTGTTCAATGAACAAAATTAAGCTCATAACAGAGTAAGACATACAGACTTATAAGAGTAAGACATAAGCACTTACGAGCAAGAAAGAAGCACTTACAAAGCCAAATTTGAGTAAGGAATACAGACTTATAAGTGCGTAACTCCTTACTCCTCGTACTCAAAAAAAGGACCACCACACAAGCACAAAAAATAACAAAAAATCAGCACAAAAAACAGGACAAAAGAGTATAAATACACATCATGGCGAAAGCGTCCCCGGAAGACTTGAAAGCGCTGTTCGACACGCAACAAGGGTACGTTTTGGACGGAGTAGAGTCAGTAGTATCACTTTCGCGCGTTTTTTTCTACTTTTTCTTTTCTTTTCGCGCAGTAGAGCTCTTCTGAATCATCATCATCATCATCATCATCATCATCATCTTCAAAAGCGCTGAAGAGAGAGAAAGATTAGAGAGAAGATACGCTTTTAACTTCTTCAATGTTGCGAGCAGTATGAGTAACACAGTCGCTGACCACTTTTGCATGTTTATTGTTATCATTATAAACGTATTACACGTATCGTTCTCATCTCTAACAACAGGTACATGAAGTACTTCTTCGACGAACTCGATTACGAACCTTTACAAAAATTCTGCCAGCTCGTGTTGGATTGCAAAGGGACGGTATTTTTCACCGGCGTCGGCAAGTCCGGGTTTATCGCGCAAAAAATATCGATGACTTTAGTATCAACCGGGACGAAATCGGTATTTTTGAACCCAACGGACGCGTTACACGGAGATATCGGCATTGTGTCGAAAGAGGACATCATGGTTATGTTTTCGAAATCTGGATCGACGACGGAGTTGTTGACGCTGATTCCGTACGCGCGAGCGAAAGGCGCGACTTTGGTTGGGGTTTCCTCGAACGCGAAGAGTAAGTTGGCGACGGAGACGGACATGCACGTGATGTTGCCGTTGGAGAGAGAGTTATGCCCGTTTGATTTGGCGCCGGTGACGAGTACGGCGATTCAGATGTTGTTTGGCGACACGTGCGCGGTGGCGATTATGCAAGCGAAATCGTTGACGATGGACCAATACGCGATGAACCACCCGGCTG
>Ga0257106_1000386_pt1 | contig 26654 bp, 20 predicted proteins | sample LP_taG_3_FD_190177 | JGI IMG/M metagenome (GOLD analysis project Ga0257106, IMG submission 190177) | Marine microbial communities from Northeast Subartic Pacific Ocean, Canada - LP_J_2011_P26_10m | ecosystem: Environmental > Aquatic > Marine > Oceanic | place: Canada: Northeast Subartic Pacific...
AACAAGGCGTGGACGCCTTGGAAAACGTAGCGTTCGTCGCAGCCTTCGATGCTTAAAACGCCCTTCATTCGAAAGAGCGTTTCCCATCGATCGTTTAATAAAACGCCAAGCCAGTCGTTGATTTTATCCAAATCGACGTCACCGTCCAAGACGAGAGAGACAGAGCCGACGGCATCGTCGTGGTGGGTGTGGGAGTGACCGTGGGAGTGGGAGTGCGAAGGGTCGTTGCAAATGACTTCGCCGGATTCGACGAGCGCGTCGTGCGAGTGACCGTGCGAGTGCGAGTGCGAAGGATCGTTGCACTCAATCTCTCCGGATTCCACCATGGCGTCGTGGGAATGACCGTGTTCGTGTTCGTGTTCGTGTTCGTCGTGCGAATGTCCGTGACCATCTTTTTGTTGTTGTTGTTGTTGTTCTTTTCCCATGACTGCTTCTTGCACTTTTTCTAAATCAAACCCACCAATTCCGAGTGTAAAATCCAAAGGCACTTTCGCTTTCGTCGCCCTTTGAATCTCCGCCAACGCGTTAATCTCCCTTATGCGTCTGTGTAACCCGTTCAATTCTGTCTCTTCCGTGACCAAATCCGTTTTATTCAACACGATTCGATCCGCAAACGCGATTTGCTCCAACGCTTCGTTGACCACCCCATCTGGTTTCACTTCGTCCAAGTGTAAGTGCGCGTGTTTCGCGTCCACCAACGTCACCACCCCGTCCACGCGAAAATTTTCCAACAGCGCGTGCTCTAAATAAAACGTCTGTATAATCGGCGCCGGATTGGCTAACCCGGTCGTTTCAATCACCACGTGATCAAACTCTCCTTTTCGTGTGTCGTGTAATTTGGTCAGCATCTCCACCAAATCGCCTCTCACCGAGCAGCACAAGCACCCGTTGTTGAGTAATAAAATGTCCTCGGTTTCCGATTTCTCTCGGTGGACGATTTCGCCGTCGATGTCGATTTCACCGAACTCGTTCTCGATGACGACGATTTTTTTCCCGTGGTTTTGCGTCAAGATGTGGTTTAACAACGTCGTTTTCCCGCTCCCGAGGAATCCGGTGAGCACGGTGATTGGAATTCTTTCGTCGTCTTTTTTGTTCAACGAGTTGTTGTTCGTGTTGTTGTCTTCGGTTTGTTGTTCTTGTTCCCTCGTCGCCGGTTGCGCGGATCGTCGTCGTCCTCCTCCTCCTCGAGCATTCAAAGAAGCCAACGTTCTCCTCTCCGGAGACATCATTCTGTCTTCGTTTTTGGATGCTTTGGAAACACGAGGATCTTCACAAGAGCGCAAAAAAGAAGCGCCTCCTCTGGCTCCGAATACTACCAGCGATGCTGCGCTCATTTTCTCCCGCTTTTGAGGTTTAAAAGTGGTGTTTATTAAGTGTGTTTGTGTGTATATGCGCGTGTGCCAATTCTGTTAAATTTTGAAGCTTTTGGGGGAAGTTTTGCCCTCTTTGGCGGCTGCATTGTGCTCCATTTCTACGAGCGACACATACATTAACACACTTTTGCTCGCGTTATTAAGAAGGAAAGAGAGATATACTAATAACAAATATGTTGTTCGGAGGAGCTTTAGCGGCGCAGAGCGGGACATCATCGGCTGTGTGTTCTTCTTCCGTTTCTGCGGCGTCGTTAAAAACGACGAATTTGACGAACGGCCGAAAGACGAGTCACTTGTACTCGTCTTCGTCTTCGTCTTCTTCTTCTTCGGCTTGGACAAAGACCAGAACGTCGTCGGTTTCCTCCTCCTCCTTATCCTCTTCCGCAATGCGGATGCTTTCCTCGAGAACGCGTGTGAGTGGTAATGGCGCGCACTTCCTCGCCATCGAGCGTACTAAGAGTAGTAGTGTTAGTAATAATAAGAATAAGAGACTGTTGGTTGTGAAAGAAATCGTCTGCGCGGACCCGAGAAGAGTCGCGCGAGTGCAACAACAAATGCGACGAGAGATTGGAAATATGTTCCAAAACGACGCGAAAATCAAAGGGATGTTGAACCCGGACGTGAAATTCGGGGTGGACGTGAACAGCACGACGTTAGCGACGGTGGCGGATTGCGAGGTATCGAACGACTTGCAAGTGGTAAAAGTCTACGTCTCGGTCCTCGGCGACGAGCGAGGGAAGAAAAACGCCATGAAAGGCTTGCAAAAGCTCGAAGGGTACGTGAGAGGTAAAATCGGCTCGAAGATCTCCCTGAGATTAACTCCGGAAGTCCGATTCGTGTTGGACGAAAGCTTCGAGCGAGGGCAAAAAGTAAACTCGATTTTAGACGTCTTGAGAGAGGAACGCGAAAGAGGATCTTCGTCGTCCTCAAACGCAACGAAAGAAGAGATGATGGCGATCGAAGATACCATCGCAGAGAGAGGAGACGACGAAGAGGAGTGGTTAGAGGACGACGAGGACGAAGTTTTCGAGGAAGACGAGCAAGAGGTGGTGATTAAACCTTTGAGGAGGAAGAAAAATTGAGATTGAAAAGAAAGAGAGAGAAGAGCGCGTATACGTAACAAGACCAGACAGTGGTAGACGAAAAGAGAGAGAGAGAAAAAAAAACACGCATTTATTTATTCGTACGCTCTAGCACAACAGTGTATTGCTTAAAACATCCAGTTTAACATGTAAATATATATCTCGCGCCATTCTGCTCTCACTTCCCTTTCATTCAAATATTCCCCTCACGTCTTGTTATACTCCAGTCCTCAGAAATTAATAACATTTCTCCTTCGAGACAGTCACCAACGATGCCTCCACCCCCTCATCCACCCCCTCCATCGAAGAAGAAGAGGAAATACAAGCGCCCAAAGTCGTCGTACTTCTTCTGGCTTGGCGTGTTGTCCATTTTTTTCGGCGTCGAGTTGTTGCAGAATTTTGCGCGATATTTTATCGCGAAAAATCCATCCGCACTCCGAGCGACGGAGTATCACGAGATGATGACGTCGCTGACGCATCGCGATGACGATGATAATAAATATAACAACAACAGTAACAATGTCGACGACGAGAGCAGTCGAAAGAAGAAGGATATTTTGATATCTTCTTCCGATGATTTGACTTCTTCTTCAACAAATGCAGCACTTCTTCGACAACACGAAACGAGCAACAGAGGAAGCTCTACAGCCGCGATGAAGAACAACAACGCGTGTCGATGCGCGGACGACGACACAAAATCCATCCATTGTAACGTGAATTACCCCGAGGAGTCCGCGGTAGCCGCATCGTGTGTGTTTAGAAATCAAACGCGATCAGTCGTGTACGCGTACGTGAAGAACGCGCTCGCGGCGTCTTCGTCGCCGCGAGAGGAGGATTTTAGAGGCGTGACGAGGCGGCAAAGAGAAGCTCGTCTTCTTCGACGATTGAACAACGCCATAGATTATATCAGAGGGAATCACGAGAGCGAACAAATTGTGAGAAGAAAGTTAGGTTTGACCGAGGAAGAGATGCGCGCGGCGAAGGACGTCGTTCGGATCGAGTTGGCGGGAGCCAAAGCCATTTTAGGAAAAATCCCGCAGCTCATCGTGCCGAGTAAATTCGGAGCGGTGGATTTAAGCAAGGATATGTTTTATACAAAAATGAATTGGGCGAGAATTCGAGATAAATACGATGGTTTTTTTAACGAGGAGAGTTCGGATATGTTGCCTTTCAACGAGGAGGAGTTTTTAAAGCTGAGAGTGTTTGAGACGTGCGCGGTAGTTGGGAATTCAGGATCGCTTTTGAAATCGAGTTTAGGGGTAGACATTGATTCGCACGATGCGGTCTTTCGTTTGAATAACGCTCCAGCAGGAAATGGCATGATGATGAATGGAGGAGAGAGCTTTGAGAACAGTAACGGTAGATTGATGCGGGACGTGGGCGGGAAAATGACGGTGCGCGTGTTAAACAAAAAATGGACCGAAAAGTGGAGTTTAGAGAGCGAGAGTAAAATCACTGAACGCTTGGAAGCCGATTTGGAAACCAACGAGAAAGTTCTATATATCGCTTCGCGGTGTAACGTGAAGGAGTTTACTAAGTTTTGCAAAAACACGGTTAAGAGGAGACCAAATTTCGTGAAGGCGTTGTTTTTGACTTCGCGAGCGAATTCGCACGCGGCGAAACTTTTGTCAATTTTTCGTCGGGGCATCTCCGAGATTCTTTCGCCAGTGGTAAATTACAAACCAAGCGACGCGTTCAAGTTCGATGGTGGTGATTCGAGTGATAGAAGTGGTGTTGGCTTCGATGCCACCTTGGATATTTTCAAAGGTGGTAACGCCCCTTCGACTGGATTTTTGACCGCATACATGGCGCTTCAATTCTGCGGTAACGGAAGAGGAGGAGAAAGAGGAAGACGAGGGGCGGCGGTTTCGGTTTACGGTTTTAGTGCAGATGAGTGTAAAGTGCACGGGTGCAAAACGAGTGGAGCGTACCACTACTTCCCTAAAGAACGCGGCGAAGCGAACTACGAACCTCGAGCGCACCCGTCTCACGCGTTCGACTTGGAAGCGATGGTCTTGCGAGGCATGGAAGAGAGCGGCTACTTGGCGTATCATTAAATAGAATAGTAATATAGTACTAGGTAGTAAATTATAACAAAATGAGTAAGTACAAAGTAATATGAAGTTATATAAAGTTATTTATATACAGGCCGTGATCGTCAACTCACGGCGCAGCACTGCTTCTTTTCCTCCTCCCCCTTGGACGAAGAAAACGACGACGCCGAAGAGTCCGAAGAGAGAGGAGGATACGTTCTCTTTCGCTTCGTTTGAGCGTTCTCCTCTTCCTCTTCTTTTGATCTTTTGCTTCCTCTTTTCCTCCTCTTTTCAACGATCTGTAGTATCGACCGGATCTCTTCTCGTACTTCTTCTTCTTCTTTGACGTTGGGGTCGTCTCTTCGTTTTTTAACCAAAGTATTTCCTGATGACGATGCTGCTTTCACGTCGTCGCTTTCCATAGTCAACAACAATTTTTTTCGTCTTTTTCTCTTCCTTTCCTCTCGAATGGCTTTTTCCACGGTCGCGTCGAAGCGACTGTAAATCAAATTTCTTTGCATCTTTCTTTGGTGTCTTCTTTCCACCGACGACGACGACGACGATTCACCACCACCACCGCCAAACGGTGACGCGTACGCTATTTCTAAGAGAAGCGTTTCCAAACGCGCTTGTTCGACCTCGTTCGCGACCGAAGCGACGCCATTTCTCGACGAATGTGCGCATGGCGCCATTTGGATGTGTATCTAAAGCGAGGGCAAAATTAAAAGACGCAAAAAGAATTCTTAATTAAAGCGCGCGCGCGCGCTTTACGACTTTCGCGTCGTCGATACACGCGCAAAGACTCTCTCACGATGCGAATAACAAACCCCAAGAAGCGCAAGTTATTTTGCCTTGATTCGGGCCTTATCGTTTTATTCGTGCGGTCTCAAAATCGCGCGCTTTGTATTAAATTGTGCGTCAAAAAGGTGTCACCAAAGGTCTTTTTCTTTGATTTTGTAGGGCGGACGCTTGCGTGGCAGGCGAGGAAACAATTTCGAGAGGAGGCTATTTTTGACAAACGAAAACGAATGGACGCCTTTTCGCTTTTTGATTGGGCGATGGATGCTTCGCTTTTTTGTGTGGTGATGGAGCGGAAAGATATTGTACTCTACGAGTACTCTTTTTTCTTTCATAAAATATTACAACAACCTCCCTAACGCGGAGTGACACTTACTCTTTAAAATGCTCACGGCTTCTTTGAAGATGACGTCTGGTTTCCTCGCGCCGACGGACTCGATGGTGAAGATGTAGTGATCTCGCTTTTTCAAGACGGCTATTTTGGAATCCCAACCGGATTCGCCGGAGAGCTCGCGAATGCGCTCTAAGCACAAGTCGCATCCTCGGATGGATTTGATTTTGACTTCGGCTTTCTCGCCGGAACCCTTGAGTTCAAAGCACTTGTGGTTTGGGATCGGGTCGCTGCACTCGCTCATGAAAACTTTCGCGTCGGCGCCGACGATTGGTTTTTTGAAGTATACGGTCGGGACGAGACGGTACCAGCACGTGCCAACCGGGGAGAATTTCGCGTGGTCGGCACCGATGGATTTCATGCAGTGCGCTTCGAGCTCAATCTCTTGTCCGGGGACGAGTTTTGCGAGGAGAATGTCGTCGTGGACGGTTTTGATGCCCTCTTTCCCGAATTTCGTCTCCTGCGACGCGGAGAAGTTGCTAAACGTTTTGATTTTCTTTTTCTTCCTTTTTTTCTTTTCGTCGTCGTCGCTCATGTCGTCGTCGTCTTCATCATCATCATCATCATCATCATCATCATCATCATCCGCGCCTTCACCGCCTTGACTTTCGTCTTCCAACTCCGATCCTTTCGGTAACCACACTAAATCTCTCGAATATACTTTTTCGTGTAAAATCGAATCCGGCAGGATGTTCCCGCTCGCGTCTCTCTCCTTTTGACACTTCACGTGCAGTTTAAACACGATCGTGTTCTTCTCGTTCAATAAATCTGTGTGCGTATCTTTATCGAAACTCTCAAATTCGTTCGGATCGGCTAAAATAGGCACTAAACCTAACCTATGCGCGAAAATTTCATCCGCAATCACGCTCGTGTTTTGTCGAAAGTATACCCTCTCGATCGCCATGGACGGCACTTCGGATATGATAATCCTCCTAAACGCGTTCGCGAACGCCGCAGATATCCCTTCCATTTCAAACTCCAACGTGTGCGTCGATTCGTTATTCTCCGTGACTTTAATCGTAAAATTTTTCCGAAACTGTTCCAGCGAAAACGCATCTTCGTCTTCCTCCGTCGCCGCTGCGCCACCACTGTACGCGTTAAAGTACGCTCTCTCTTGCGTGTGTTTATTTTCAGCGAAACCAACGGAGACGAATTTCTTTTGCATCTCCAAGTGCGAGGCTATTTTCTCCTCCGCTGCTTTTTCCGTCGTCGTCGTCCCTTTGTTGGACGACGACGATGGGGGATTCGTTTTCTTCTTCGCCGCTGGCATGATGTCTTGTTTTGCGTCGGTAAATTCCGGCGGCGTCAAACGAATGAATGAATGAATGAGACTCTTCTGCCCCTCTCTTCTAAAACGCCTTATCCTTTCGCTCCCAATCAAAAAGTCACGCGAAAAAAAAGAGCAGCGAGTATTCTTCTTCCGTGATGACTTCTTTTCTCCTCCTCTCTCTCTCAAGTCTCAAGTCTCTCTCTTTATCTGTGTGTGTGTAAGTGTGTGATGTGAAAAAGCAGAAAGATTAACAGCGAATTTCCTGGAAAACAGATGAAAAAACAAAAGATTTTTTCCTCATTTCTTTCAACACCAAAAGTAAATTTAAGTTTTCTGCACATCATCATCATCACGGGAAGCGTTGAAGAAGAGGCTCATAAATGAAGGAACAAGCGACCGAAGGAACAACCTTATTGACATCATCATCATCGACAAAAGCAATGAAAACGACGACGAAAACGTCTGTCTATTCCGGGAACATGCACCGAAGTTCCCTCCACGCGCACTACGAGACGGGACAATATGTGAAAAACCAAACCTTCTTGGAAGACGAGGAATACTCTCGCGCGTTAGATTGCATCGTGAAAGGGTGCGCGGACGTTCTGTTGAGAGACTCGGAAGGGAGGATTTTAATCGGGTACAGGAACGTGGAACCGGCGGCGAACGGGCCGTGGTTTATCGGCGGGAGGATTAAAGTTGGCGATTCGGTGTTCGAAGCGGCGAGAATAAACGTGAAACGAGAGTGTAAAATAGATATCGAAGAGACAAGATTTGAAGTCGTGCACACGTCCACGCACGTGTGGGCGAAGAGAAAGCAAGCGCCGAGCGAGAATGGTACCGGAGACGTGATTGTGGTGTCCACGGCGACGATTACGGACGAGGAGAAAGCGAACGTGGAGATGGTGAATACCGAGTACGACGGGTACGCGTGGAAAACGCCGGAAGAGGTCATTAGCGGCGAAGAGTATCATCCGGCGTTGAAAAATGCGGTGAAGGCGATGTTTTTCAACATGAGACAAAACGATTTGATCGCGGCGGTGAGAGAGGGTAAGAGCGACGGTGAAATTGCCAAATTAGCTCGCGAGGCGTTCGCGGAGAAGTAAATAAAAAAGAGGTCACGCCTTATTTAGTAGCATCTCGTGTTTGTACATGTGACATTTAATGATGAAGTATAATTTTTATTATAGTAATAGTGTGTTTTACATTTTGATGAATTTCTTCGCGGTGACGGCTCGAGACGCTCGCGTCGCGCAGGGTGCCGATTTTTCTTTCGAAGGCGGCGGCGCTTTCTTCTTTCCCTTCATTTTCTCCGCGACTGCAGCGGCGGCTCTCGATGCGGGCTTTGTGGCCGTCTTCTTTGCTGCCGGAACCGGTAGCGCCTCTTCTTTTTCTCGTTTTCGTTTCGCTGTCGCGGTTCCCGTCGTTGCTTCAGTCGTTGCGGCGGAGGAGGAGTTTCTACCAGCAACACTCGCTTTCTTCGCCGACAGTGCGGCTGCTTTCGTCGTCGTCGTCGTCGTCGTCTCCTTCGGCGCTGCTTTGTCTTTCGCAGCTGTCACAGCAGACGACGCTTTTTTCTTTTTCTTTGCCTCCCCCTTGTCGTCGAATAAGTTTTGCAACGCTTCGTAGTTGATTTTCGATGATACGCCGCGTTTCTTGATGAGGACCGTTTGCGCAGCCACGGCGGCGTTTTCCGCTCGTTGATACTTCTCTTCTTTTTTCTTCGTGTTGTATTTCCTTCTCGGTGGTTGATTGGATTCTCGAGCAGCCGCATCCTTGCTCGCCGCCTCTTTCGCCGCTTGCGATTCTAAATAGTCTTTGTTCATTTCCGACCAAATGACGCGTTTCAAGTTGACTTGTTCTTGATTGTTCATGTACTCGTTGATGTCCTCGTCTTCTATATCCGAGCACACGTCTCTCATTTCCTCTTCGTCGTTGGTTGGCGTGTCGACTCCGTTTTCCGTTTTGCCCTCTTCCTTCTTTACGTCCGGGTTATTCAACTTCCTCAGCGCCTCTTCGTTCTTCTTGATTTTATCGTTGAAGGAGGTACCCGGCAACGGCGGTTCCTTATTCACTTTGTATTTTCTGATGTTTTCAGCCGCTTCCTTCTTCGCCTTCTCGGCTTTATTGTCTACTTCTATCTTGACTGTATTTTCCGGAGGCGTAAAGTCTTCTTTACCGAGCAATATCAAGTCGTGCGATGGGTAAAGCGTGTTTAAATGCTCCAAAGCGCCGTCGTCGAAGCATCCTAAATTGATCAAATAGTGCATTATTTCGAGCCGAATATCTTTGGCAAACTCGCCGATATCGTCTCGGAAGTGCTCTCTCAAAACGCATCCTTTCGCTTTACCGTGAACAAACGGTAAACAATGCGTTTCCGCCGGCTTTGTACCAACAATTCTCTTCAAAACTTTCTCCGCTTCGATCATAAACTTAAACGGCGGCTCTTTCAAAACGACGCGTTGCACTTGCACTTGGCGAATAACCTGCGGCGGTCGTCGTTCTTCGATTTGGGTTTGAGCTGCCGCCGTGGCATTAGCGGCACCCGCGGCAGGCGCTGAGCTTTGCACGACGCCAGCGATCATTGCAAACTCGTTAATTTCGCCCTCTAAAAGTGCGCCTTCAAATTCAGCTTGAACTTCCGCCTGGCCGGCTTCAAAATTTGCGATTCGTAAAATCCTCGGTTGGAGTTGTTCCATGTCTCGTTTTTTCTGCGCGGCGGTAAACGCCGGGGGATCCATCCCACCTAAAAAAGTTGTTCCACCGGAAACCTTCACGTAATCAATGTAGCACGCTCGACACATGCCGTGTTGAAAGTGCTCGGGCATGTTGTCGTCGTCCCTGTGTTTGCACGTCAGCGTCGTCGATCCACTACAGATGAGATCTTGTTGCTCTTTACTTCCAATAAAGTCGTCGTTTTCATACTTTTGGGCTTGCGCGTCGAATTCTTCCACCGACAACAGCGCCGCCGGCGTTGAGCTAAACTCCGTGATTCTTTTCTTCAACGTTTGCTCGCCGATGTGTACGATCGAAACTACGTCACTTTTCGATCGATCGAAGCCGTGAACGTGTGAGGCGACCCAAAGCGCGGCGCCGCAAATCCCAGCCGGACGACGTCCAGTTTGCATCCAATCCCGCTTCATAGAAGCCACGAGCCTTAGCGCGGTGTTTGACACCGAGTGCACTCTCTTCCCTAAATTCATCTTATCCGCAAACCTGTGAATAAACAACGAAGGATCAATCGGTCTTTGCATCAACGGATGTTGCTCCAATCGCATCAATCGACAGAGCTGTAAGAATACCCCACCCAAAACGTACACGTTCGTTTGTAGAACGTCCGAGAAATCAATCAACATGTACGGTCGATTCTCTTGTCTGCACACGACGTACAAACACGCCCCGGCGACTTGCGCTGTCCTTCGTCCTCTCGTGAAGTTTCTCGACACCGCGATTTTATACAATCTGTGCGCCGAAGTCGTGATGTCCTCTCTCGGTTTCATCGCCAGTCGATCCGCGATTTGGTTAATCTCCTGTTTTCCTTTATTCACCGTCTTCTCGTGCGAATCTATTTGCAACCCAAACACTCTCCCGCCTCTGGTCGGTCTCCCGACTGAGTGCGCTATACCCGATTCCGGGACAAAGTTCCCATCCACTTGAATCGCCCCACCGCTGGTTTTCGAAAACGTTGGATCCGTGCTAAAGACGGAATCGTCCAGAATCTTACCGCACACCGTGCAACAAGTGAATCCATTCGCGTCGTTTACTTCCGCGACGACGTCAGATTTGCACTGCGAACAGTACTGAGGGATCATCTTTTCTTTTTAAAAATTCGCGCCGAATTGGGTACAAAACACAATTCTCTTCTTCTGTGTTGTGTAATTCTCTCAATCTCTCAATCTCTTTTTTCTTTTGTTGACCTGGTTTTGCGATGATGCGACGGAAAAGCGGCGAAGAGTTTCTCACCTTTCTCTCTCTCTCTCTTTCTCTCCCTTCTCCGTGATATGGTAATAATAATGTATGCGTATGTTGTTGTTCTGATGAGAATGAGAAAAACAAATTGGATTTTTGGAGCAAACGGAACAAAAGCACTTGAAAAAGCAGAAGAGTTGCAGAGACCAGAGACCAAAAGTCGCAAAACAAACAAAACGAGACGGACGAAAAATCTCTGAGAAAGCTCCAACAAAAGTTCGTTACAGCAGGAGTACAAAAAAGGAAGAAAAGCAGCGTCGTGTGGAGAAGAAGTTATCTCTTCCTCCTCCCCTTCTGGTTGTTTCTTCTTTCCGCAAAAAGCGCGCGCGCCAAAAGTGGTGGTGTGTTTTTGATCGTTGGAAAGTATCATCTTTGGTATCTCACTCTAAACGCGCGCTAAAGCGTCACAAGTGGTCGTAAAAGAGAAGGAGATCGAGCCGGTGGTGCGCGCGCATTTTTTGCGCTTTGAAGGCGGGGGCGTCTTCAGGTTTCTTTTTTCCCGCAGAACATCGTATCAGAGTTTGTTACGCTTTGGTTTTGGAAGAAGATAAAGAAAGAGACTCCCACGAATAATGGAAGAAGAAGAAGGGTCAACCCCGATGACGACGACGAGTCGCTCTCCTCGGGAGACTCCTTCCGCGAACGCTTTGAACAACAACGGCGCCTCTCAACAACGAGAAAGAGAGAGAGAAAGTTTTGGGATAAACGCGTCGGACAACTCCACGTCCGAAGAGGAGATTTTATTGCAGCATAAGACAAAAAAATCGCCAACGTCGCCCACCGGGGGTAGTGTTACGACGACGACCACTCCGAGAAGACAAAATAAGTCTATGTTCCGAGACATATCCCGGCGCCAATGGGACCCGAGATATCACAAGCAGTGTACGCAAACGCAGTGCATGAAACACCCGTCGATTATTAAAGGCATGCGGTTATTGAAAAACCTGGAAAAACACGGCGGGTGCGTGAATACGGTGAGTTGGAACGAAGACGCGTCGCTGTTGATTTCCGGGTCGGACGATATGACCGTGGTCGTTTGGAGCACGGGGACGAATTTTCCGGTGAAAGGATCGGTATTTACCGGGCACACGCACAACGTGTTTGACGCGCAGTTTATTCCAAACTGTAACTCTACCAAGTGCGTGACGACAGCCGCGGACGGTCAGGTGAGAATGATTGATTTAGAGCGAGGGTTCGCGGAGAAGCCGCCGAACCATCACACGAATAGATACATGCGGAATATAAACCTGGATTCGCCAGCCGCGCATCAATTATGGTCCGGTGATGGTGCTGGTATGGGGATGAAGCTGATCTTTCTCCCCGGGTCTGCCACGTCGTTTTTATCCACGCATCAGGACGGGTGCGTGAGACTGTTTGATATACGAGAAGGGACGAAATCGAGACGAGAGGTGGTTATTGATTTGGCATCAGTGGGCGCGGCCTCGGATATAGCGTTTGATCCAACGGCTCCGCATACTTTTGCGGTTGGATGCGACGACCCAATCGTGAGGGTATTTGATATTCGGCACCACGTGGCAAAGCTGACGAGAACTTCGGAAGATTATTATTCTCACGCCGGATCTCCCGGGACGTCGCCGATTCCGTCGCCAACCGGTACCAGCGCCGCCGCTATGCGACGTGGTGGCGTTAACTACGGTGTTTCGCCAAGTAGTACGGTTGGAAGTCCTGGAACACCAACGGGAGCAGCTGGAGGCTTTGGATTGCCGTCGTCGCCTCCTTCGCGGTCGTCTGGATTCGTCGAAAGATGTTTGCCGACCGTGGCGGAATATTGTCCTGGATTAGCATTCGGTGCTATGAAAAAGTTCCAAGGCGAAGAGGAGCTCATGAGATCTTCGTTTCGGTCTCGCCGATTTGAGGGTATCTCTGGAATAGCGTTTAGTAAGACCGGAGAGTTGGCGTGCACGTATAAGGGCGAAGACGTGTACGTTTTAGAAACGCGTAAAGTTGTCTCGTCGGTTAAGATTGATCTCTTCAAGCACGATTCTATGGACGAATTGGAGAAACGATACGAGGGGTGCGCAAAAAAGTACGAAGGGCGGAAAAACACGCGCACGTTCCTTAAAGGCGTCGCGTTCATGTGCGGCGACGAATACGTAACCACCGGCGGGGACTGCGGTAACATTTTTGTGTGGAACAAAAAAACGACGGAACTCGTGTGCAAACTCCCGGGAGATTCGCAAGTCGTTAATAACGTGATTCCACACCCCCATTTGCCAGTCCTTGCGGCTTCTGGCATTGATTCGGATATTAAAATTTTCGAGGCGTCGAAGGATGGAGAGCACATTGACGAGCCGCCTCGGAAAGGCGAGAGAGATAACGATTTCGACTCCTCAGATGAAGACGACGAAGACAACGAGGACGACGACGAGATCGATGGTGAGGAATACGTTCAAATCAACACTCCTGGTGGCCATGTTATCCAGATCCCTGGTCGTTCGTTGATAGAACTGCTCAGACGGCGTCAAGAAGGCCGGGACGTAAGTATAGATCCCTTACTTTTGGAAGAGGACGAGGAGGATAGCGATGACGACGACGACGATGAGGATGAGGATGATGATGAGGATGATGACGACGACGACGACGACGACGAGTCATTCTCTTCGTCTTCGTCTTTATCGTCGGAGGAGGAAAGTTCAGAGCACGAGGATACTGGTAGTGGTCATCGAGAAGATGAACTCGACGGGGACGACGAAGAGGAGGATGAACAAATGGAAGACGCGGAAGAGTCTTTTGAAGAAAATGCTGTAGATCAATAACAACAACAACGGTACAATACATACAGGTGATAACGTAAATTAGAAATTGATTACATAGCCCACATAGGCGCCTGAAAAGAGCCAGCCAGAATTCAAGTTGTAAAAAAAGAAGTGAAGTATCAAACAAGCGTACGTATAAAATTTCTGTCTCTAGTATCATCTATAATATTACATTAAACTATATTCAATCGCGTGCAAAAGTAACCTCCTCGCCGGCGCCGCTTCTGGCGCTGGGGCAGGGCTACTCGATTTCTTCTTATCGGCGCCAGTAGCCTTTACGATAATCACCGCGACTACTCCTACCGCGACTAAAAGCATCAGCGTAATTACGCACCTATCCGTGGCTAACCCTTTCGTAATATCTCGAACAAGATTCAACGATTTTCGAACCGAAAACTGAAGCTCGTCCAACTCGTCCGTGATTTCGTCCAGTTTTTGCGTTTGTTCTTTTAGCTTCCCCGCAGTCACCGCGCCCATTTCGATAGTTTCGTGTACAATTTTCTTCGACCTCGAGACTGATTTATCCGTCTGGTTCATCATTCCTCTCCCGTGTTGCACGAGCTGTTGCGAATCCATCTCTCGCAAATCATCGCCCTCTTTAATCTCGTGCATCTTTTGAAACGTCGGCATGACTCCAGCTAATCGAGACACTTGCGCCGCGGACGAACTCGACACTCTCGTCGTTTCCGCGATGGCCGCTTGCTTCTCCGCGATGGCGTTTTGCGCAGCTTTTTTCATCGTAACAAACCTATTCAACTCAGAAACCATTCTTTTCTTCGTCATCTGAACCTGATCCAACCTGGCCGCATAATTCGTAGTACTATTACTATTATTCTTGCTTTCCTCCTCTGCTTCCTCTTTCGCTCGTCTCTCGTATTCTTTAATCAGTTTCTTCCCGTCCGCCATTTTATTCGTCAACTGTTTCAAATGCGTTTGCGCTTTCGTCGGTTCGCCTCGTAATATCGCGGTTTGATTGAATCCATTTTCTAAAGCGTTGAACGTTTCTCGCAAGATTTGTTCCGTACTCGTCGCAGAAGAAGACATGATGCCGATGAAAACCTCCTTCCTTCTTCGTTTAATTATTTTTTGTTTTGCCGCCCGTTATTTTCCCGACGACGAAGGGAGATTCAAAAATGTTGTTTTTGAGATGGGTGATTGATGAGGATGAGGATGACGAACAACCAAAGGATAGATAGAAAAACCACTATCAGCGATCGTCGGTCGTCGTCGTCTTTCGCGCGTCTTTCTTTCGCGTTTGAGTGTGTGTTTATGTGTGTGTTTATTTTATGTGGTAGAAAGCCAAGCCAAAGGGAGTGATTTGAGATGTACGAGTAAAAATGAAGAAGAATTTGAGCAGAGACGAGAGAGGCAACTTTTTGAGAAAAAAGTGATGCAAAAGGGCGAGTGGATAAACATTCAGCGCGGATATGTGTGTAATACATACTTCTTTATGTGGTTTTACACGACGCGCTGATCATCGATTTTATTAAAACAAACCGAAGAACTTTTTAGGCTTCGTCTCCTCCTCTGTATTCTTCTTCGTTTTGTTCGTGGTGTTGTTGTTGCCTTTCTTTCTCGCTTCCGCGTCTCGCTTGGCCTGTTCGATTTTCTTCCTCCTCGCCTCTTGAATCTTTCGAATCTCTTCGGGTTTGATTTCCGGTCCAAACCCACCCAAGGCGCGGATATTAGTATTAGTATTATTTCGTCGTCGTCGTTCTGGTGTAACAACAACTCTGGTTAAAACCACGGAGGAGGAGGAGGAGGAAAGCGTCGAAGCTAAGTGCGTCATGTTATGTATCTTTTAATGAAGGGAAATAAAGTTGCTTCAAAAGTTGCTTCAAAATCCCCTACTTTTTGCTCTCGAATTTTGACACACACACACACACACACACACACACACACAGAAAGAGAGAGAGAGAAGCGAGAAGAAGCGACCAAGATGACGACGCTCTCGTCGCGTCGCTCGTCGTTTTCAAGAAGCCCTCGTCGCGGTTGATGATCGGTATATTTTAGTTTTGCGATGCACTGACCGCGATAAACATTTCTTAATCAATTTGAGACATGAAGTCAAGAATAACAACAACGAGAAGACAAACGAATGATGTTTTTAATAAGAGCAAGAACAACAACAACAACAATTCGTCGTCGTCGTTATACGCGTTCTCTTTACTCCCGTGTATTCTGATGCTTCTAGGCGCGGGCGAAGACGGCATATTCACCACTTTACTCATCGGCTGCGCGGCGTCGTATATTCTAGATTTGCTGAGGTATCCAGAGATGACGCTCGTCTGCATTTGGCTGACGTTGTTTTCGATATATTTAGCGATGTTGATTGAATCTGATTTGTTCTTCGCACCGTTACGACCGACGATTATTTCGTTGTTTCTGCTGACCACGAACGGAATCATGCTGTTTTTGTGCGGTCTGTGGGCGAGTTTACAGTTTAAATGGGTGGAAAGGGAACATCTGAACGTTTCGAGATGGATGGAAAGCGTTCTCGTGGCTTCGATTTTGCCGGTGTGCGGCGCGTTGATCGGGTGGACATTGATGGCATCTGTGGGTGCGGTTTTAGCGCCGTTTTATTTACAGATTGTTTTGATGGTATTGTATCATGTTCTCTACGATGATGATGGTAAAAAGTCATCACCGCCGTCTTCATCTCGGGGACGAGGACAGAGAGGCGGCTCATCCAAAGGAGTATCGGGGGCGCCGGGAGAAAGATCGCTCACAAGTCGCGAAAAGTATATTCACAAATTTTGCGTGTGTTTTTGTCCAGCATTCGTGTATGTTGGAACGCATTGGCCAACACTCATAGAATCATCTTTTATTTTCTGGGAGCACGCGTTACACGTGGTCATTTTGTGCTCTCTCGGTGCGACGGCTTTATTTGAGACGAGAATGACGCTGCTCGTGACCGCGGTCGCGGTGGCGTTGCGGGTCGTCGACACGACTGAATATTCTGTATTGTTACTCATCGGCGGTGCATTTGTCCTCGGCATCGCAACGCTCATCGATATATCGAGATTAAACATTGGAATTTACGCGTTGTTTATGTGTCTAGCGATCGCAACGGTTGGATACTTTTTGAAGAGGAATTATTGGTTCATCGAAGGCATGGAAAATACGTGTTTCGGCATTTTGTTGATCACGTCAATCACATTCGCCGTTCCCGGTTTATATCTGATGGAATTTTCCAAAGAAGTTCTATTTGGCATGCTTTTCGTGCAAGCTGCCGTGATGGCGCAAGTGGAGGCAATGTTATACAACGAGATTCAAGAAGATGGGAGTACGTTTTACCCGCCGTATTTAATAGCGCTCACGACGTTCTGCGGCGTTCAACTTTCCACGAAAATGCTGAATCTCTCAAAGTCAAGGTTTCCAGATATGCTCATTTATACTGTGTATGTTTCCAAACTTTCTGTATTTTTAGATCTCGATTGGGTGAAAGTTTTTGTGTTGATGTGTGCAAGTGCGTCTAAGTATACGATACTCATCGTTCTTGGGCTGTTGTACGCGAGATTGGAGCTGTTTGACGTTCTATTTCTCTTCACCGGCCATCGCCCGACGGATGCTGGATTGTTTGGTTCATTCCTGTGTGCGACGAGCGCACTCGGAGGGTTTCAATCCTTACGGAAAGCGCGTTTGATTTGTATGATAGCCGGTCTCCTTCTCGTTATAATAAAACCGCCTTTGCCGTGGCAAGGCGAAGTTGGATTCTGGTGCGATCAAGACCACGTTCCAGACAGAGAGCCGGATAGGGATAGCATGTATTCACTGGGAGGTGAATATGACGGCGCAGAAGAAACATACAGAAGTTGGTTTCTAATTTTATCCATAGTTTTTGGTTTATTCGGCGTCGGAACTGTTAGCGGCTTGTGTTTCGGTTTGTTCGTGATGAAAGAGAGCGTGGTGGTTTGCGCGTTGTGCGGCGCGTTTGTTCAATACAAAAGCGCGAGTGTATTTTATGCCATGGTTTTAGCAATAGTATTTGCCATAACCGCGATGATTGGCGACGAAAAGGTTTACAATTTACTTTCTGTCGTCGCGGTGTGTTTCTTACACTGCGCTTTGAGCGTGAAGTATACTCACTATGTGGTCGCGAGAGCACGACGAACGACGACGAGAAACCGCGACGATGACAACAACAACAACAATAAAGTATACAATCCGTTTGTACGAAAGAGGCAAAGCGCAAGTGAGAGAAAGATTGCCTTTAACAACGGGAACAAGAATGCTATCTCGAAAAATGATTATCATGACGCAATGGATCGCGTGGGAAACATTGCGACGTTGTCCGCGTTCGTCGCAACGCTGGTCGTGTTTTGGGATTTCGAGGATTCGAGTTTCATTACGATCCCGCTCGTTTCCACGATTCTTTTCTTAGCTCAGACCGAAAAGGCGTCATTTTTCGCGTACCTCGCAGTCGTGTGCGGATACTTTGCCCAAGTGCTTTTGTGCAACAGTAACGATAGCGTCAGTTCTACCATCTTTGCAGCGTTTTCTTTACCGAGCGCGTTCGCTTTCGCCCGCTTCCTCTATTCCTCCTTCGAGCGACAATATGAGAAAAGCGCGTTAGCGCTCGCGTCTCCGTTGAATATCGTACCCATTGTGATGGGTCTCGGTGTCAAGTCAAAAGCAGTAGTATCTTTAGGAATAGTCGGCGTAGCGTCTGGTATTGCCCAGTATGTCGTTCAAAGTAGAATACAAAGGAAAGGTAGCCGATATTTATAGATGTAGTGAGTTAGTTGTAGTGTTGTAATGAGAGTTTTTTTCTTACCTAAACGAGGAGGTAAAGCTTTTTCAGAGAAACACGAAAGTAAAAACCTCAGAAAGATGACGAAAGAATGAAAGAACATACCTAAACTATTCACGCGCTGAAAAAGAAAGAACACAACGACACAAACTAAAGAAACAAGATGGGTATTCTCGAACGGATAGCCGACATCGAGAAGGAGATGTCTCGAACGCAGAAAAACAAGGCCACGGAATCACACCTGGGGACGTTGAAGGCGAAATTGGCAAAACTAAAGCGCGAACTTTTAGAACCGCAGAAAGGAGGAGGATCTTCGGAAGAGAGAGGCTTTGAGGTGAACAGATACGGTCACGGACGAGTCGCGTTGATTGGGTTCCCGTCCGTGGGGAAGTCTACGTTATTGTCAGAACTCACCAGCACGGAAAGCGAAGCGGCAAACTATGAATTCACAACGTTGACGTGTATTCCTGGCGTGATACATTACAACGACGCTAAAATACAACTGCTGGATTTGCCTGGAATTATCGAAGGCGCGAGCGAAGGGAAAGGGAGAGGGAGACAAGTCATTGCAGTCGCGAAGAGTTCGGATTTAATCTTGATGGTTTTAGACGCGATGAAATCGGAAGCCGCGAATACCACGTACGCGCACAAACAAATATTGACGAGAGAGCTCGAGGCGGTCGGGTTGCGCTTAAATCAAACGCCGCCGAGAATATACGTCAAGAAGAAGAAATCCGGGGGCGTTCAAGTTTCCGATACCGTACCAGGAGGGTTGATTAAAATCGATCGCAAAGCAATCATGAACGTTTTACACGAGTATAAGCTGAACCATTGCGAAGTGATTTTTAGAGAAGACTGCACGGTTGATCAGTTCATAGACGTCTTAGAAGGAAATAGAAAGTACATCAAGTGTCTGTACGTGTATAATAAAGTAGACGCGCTGACAATTGAGGAGGTGGACAGATTGAGTCGAAGGCCTGATTCGATATGTATTTCGTGCACGAAACAGCTCGGCTACGATAGATTATTAGAATCGGTATGGAACGCGATGGGTTTGGTTCGCGTATACGCAAAGAAGATGGGTGAGAAGCCAGATTTTGAAGAACCGGTAGTTTTATCCGAAGCGAGAGGCGGGATCACGCTGAACCAATTCGCCGAACAATTACACGCGGAGTTGCCGAAACAGTTGAAGTACGCGTTAGTGTGGGGCTATTCCGCAAAACACATGGGCCAGCGCTGTGGTCTAAAGCATCGGCTCATGGACGAAGACGTCGTGCAAGTCGTCAAAGGTACCGCCCATCTAGACGAAGGTATCGGAAGATTTTCTCAATCGAAAAAAGACGAACCGGCGAGGATAGCGGACCGCGTGAAAAAAAAGAAGCTGATTTCATAACATACTTAATAGAGATTTTATACAAAGCATGGCGTGCGAGCGTGGATAGTACAACAACAATACAAATTCTAACTAAAGCGCTAAATAATCTAATTTTGAGAAACTACGTGCTCTCGGAAGAAGAAAGAAGGAACAAAACGCGCATATCGCAAGGTTCATTTCTGCGATAGAAGCGAGGTTTACCACCTTTCTCTCGTTGGTCGGAGCCAATCAATTCGCACTGTATAAAATCGTCCGTCTCTCGCAAGAATTCATACAAAGCTTTGATCTCGTGGTTCTCGAATTCTGGATAGTTGATGAGCTCATCAAATACGAGATACAGAGGAAACGCGTTGGTTCGAAACTGCGCGCTCTCGCGCAAAAATCTTCCGAGTTCGTTCAGAACAACTTTCGCGGACGAGTACAAATCAGAATCGATATGAACCAAGCCAAGAACAGAACTGCCGACGGAGAGCGCATCGCGAAAGAATCCTGGCACGGTGTCTTCAAACCATCCTTTAATTATCACCGCTCCTGATACAGAAATCTCCTTGGAGTCCAAATTAAACCATCCTTTTCCTTTGCCATTATACCAGTTTTCTGGTAAGCCCTCGAACGAATCAAATCCGTAAATTTTCGTATGTGATGATGATGATGATAAATACTCCACAATCTGTCCTACCGTGCCTCCCGTGTAGCACCCAAACTCCGCGCACACGAAATCTTTTTCTTCGAAATTCTCATTTTGTTTTGACGTTCGTATCCGTTCCAGCGCGTATACCAAAGGTGTTTGCTTAAGATTTCTCGTTGAGAGAGTTTCCAAGACGATTGAGATGAACGTTTTTAAAGCAACCAAGTCTTTATCTTTGGTAAAAAGATGATGCGGCGGGGCGATGATGATGTTTTCTTCAGCAGCGGAGGACATCTTCAAATAATCATCGTATCATCTCTCGTGTTCGTTTTTGTGTTGTTGTTTTAGGTGTTTTTTTTGGATTATTAGTGAATCTGAACGTACGATAGTAAGTAACAATGGGCACACTCGCATAACACAAAATAAGAGAACTCAACTCATCGAGCAGACGTTCTTCTTACTCTCTGCCTCGGCGGCACTCGTGATTCTTTTCTCTTTTTCTCTCGCTTGCCACTCTTTCCGCGCCTTTTTCGTCGGGCGGAAAAGCGTCAAAACTCTGTGAGGACAGATCTCCGCCGGTTTGTAAAAACGTAACTTTTCGCCGGTATCTTCTCGTCCGTCAGCGCCCAACACGACGCACTCGATCCAGTCCTTGTTTTCTTTGAGAAATTCAAATAGAGCTTTAATCTCGTGATCTTCGTAGGTTGGGTAATCGATGAGCTCGTCGAACGCGACGAAAAACGGCACCTCGGCGGACATGAAAAATCTGTTCTCTTTCAAAGTCTTGGCCAGTGCTTCGCCCAAAACTTCTTTCGTGCTTTGATACAAATCGCAGTCGATGTGCAGAAGTAAGAGCTCTACGTCTGCAAAGTTGGTCGTATCAAAAAATTTCGGAACGGTGTCGCTAAATAAACCTTTCACGATGGACACGTTTTCTCCAAGAATATCTTTTGGAATCTCCCCGCCCTGAGAGAACGCCCCTTTGCCCCAAGACCCAGGTATCCAGTTTTCCGGAAGGCCTTCGAAAGAATCGAAACCGACGATGGTTTTCCCAACCGGGAAAAACTCTTTGATTTTCTTCAGCGTGTGCCCAGCACCGACGCCGAACTCCATGATCATCTGCTTCGGTATCGGCAAGCGCGTTTGTCCGATATCTTCGTCCTCTTTCTGACTTCGTCTCGTCTGAATAGCTTTCAAAGCGAAAAATAAAGGAGGTTCGTTCAAGTCGAGCGAGATCAAACTCGTGTGCACCTCGTCGATGAACGCGTCCAAGGACGAGAGCGATTTCAACACCGCCTCTTCTTCCTTCGTCTCTTTCTTTTGTTTACTCGGAGATGATGACATCTTAGCGCGAAAGAAAACGCGTATCGGGAGCGAAGTGTTGTGTGTGATATCTTTTTGTTGTGAGAGAGAGACGCGTGTATTTTTTTCCATCACCGAGAGAAAAAAGCAGAACCCTGAATTTTGCTCGTTTTTCTCGTCGAGACTCGTTCGCAGCTTAAAGTTTTCAGCGCAAGCAACAGAGAGGAGACTGTCCATCACTGAAAAACCCACAGACAGAACTCCTCTCTTCTCGTTCAAAAAAATAAAAAAGACTAACATGGGAGGGAAAGACGACCAAGGAAACAACGATTCCGGGTCGGACGACGACATCGCGTTCGCGGACGACGATAACGACACGAAAGACGAAGAGACGAACGTGGAGAGTTACGACAGCGACGACGAGAATTTGGAAGAGGTAAGTTTTATGTTGTCTATATTTTTGTATCGTCATCATCATCGTTTGGATGATAGAGATTTTTGGTTTGAAATGATGAGAGATCGGCTTTTCGAGCGCGCGCGCGTTTAAGAGAGAGAGAGAGAGAGAGCGTTCAAACGCGTAAAAGAACAACGCGTTAAAGAGAAAGAGAAGTGTAACAACGAGTTCTCATCGCGCAGAGCGTTTCTTTCGCTCTCTTTTTTAACGCTTCGATGATGCGCGATATATCGACGGTTCCATTTTTTCTCGGCAGATCGGTCTTTTTATCGTCCTGTGTGTCGCGTCGAAAGGTGTCGAACAACAACAACAAAAACAACAAAGAAAACCTTTCGAGCGAGAAAAAATATTTCGCAAAAAGTCGCAAACGACGTACTGCGATCATTGAACTAACCACGAAACATCCGTTCATCTCTTCTTTTTTCTTCTTCTTCTTCTGCCACGTATATATAGGGCAAAGATGGTGAAATCACGTCCCCGTCGAAGCTCGCCGCCGCGAAAGCGGAGAAGGCGCGTTTGCGAGACTTGAAGAAGCAACAGCTCGACGAACTCGAACGCGTGCGAAGAGAACAAAACGATAAAGTCGCAAAGGAAGGGAACAAGAGTTCGAAGTATAAAATGCTCTTGGCGGAAACGGAGGTGTTCGCGCACTTTCTCGCCGGGTCGAAGGCTCACGCGGCGTCGCAAAAGAAAGGGAAGAAAGCGAGAAAGGAAACCATCGACGAAGACGAGGAGGATAAAGAAATGGTTGAAAACGAAGACCACTTTCACGGAACGAGATTGACCGTGCAACCGTCGTGCATTAAGTTTGGCACGATGAGACAATACCAAATTGAAGGTTTGAACTGGATGATCAAGCTGTTTGACCAAGGCATCAACGGTATTTTAGCCGACGAGATGGGTTTGGGGAAGACGCTTCAAACGATTTCACTTTTGGGGTATTTGCACGAATATCGCGGCATCACGGGTCCGCATTTAGTCGTCGTTCCGAAGTCTACGCTTGGTAACTGGATGAACGAGTTCAAGAGATGGTGTCCGGTTTTGAGAGTGTTTAAATTTCACGGTAACCAGGAGGCTCGCGAAGAGCAAAAAAGAGACTCGATGCGTCCAGGCGGGTTTGACGTTTGCGTCACGTCGTACGAAATGGTCATCAAAGAAAAGTCAGCTTTGAAGAAATTCCACTGGCGTTACATCGTCATCGACGAAGCGCACCGTTTGAAGAACGAAAAGTCCAGGTTAGCCGTGACACTGCGCATGCTTTCGTGCAATAACCGCATGTTGATCACGGGTACGCCGTTGCAAAACAACTTGCACGAACTTTGGGCGCTTTTGAACTTTTTGTTGCCGGAAGTTTTCGCCGTCGCGGGAGATTTCGATGACTTTTTTGCGAACGTCGAAGACGAAGACGGTGGATCCGTCGATGTCGTTCAGCAGTTGCATAAAGTTTTGCGACCGTTCTTGTTGAGACGTTTGAAAGCGGAGGTTGAGAAATCTTTACCGCCGAAAAAAGAGACGATTTTGAAGATTGGCATGTCCGATTTACAAAAGCAAATTTATAAACGCATCTTGCAAAAAGACATCGACGTCGTGAATTCTGGCTCGGATCGCGCGAGATTATTGAACATGGTCATGCAATTGAGAAAGTGCTGCAACCATCCGTACCTGTTCGAAGGCGCGGAGCCGGGACCGCCGTTCATGACTGGCGAACATCTCGTCACAACCTCGGGTAAATTGATTTTGCTCGATAAATTGCTCCCGAAGCTTCAACAGCGCGGTTCTAGAGTGTTGATTTTCTCCCAGATGACGCGTTTGTTGGACGTTTTGGAAGATTACTTGATGTATCGCGGTTATCAGTATTGCAGAATCGACGGTAACACGGATGGTCAAATTCGCGAAGACTCCATCGAAGAGTACAACAGACCGGGCACGGAAAAGTTTGTGTTTCTTTTGTCCACCCGAGCTGGTGGCTTGGGTATTAACTTAGCTACCGCGGATACCGTCATTTTATACGATTCCGATTGGAACCCGCAGATGGATTTACAGGCCATGGACAGAGCGCATCGCATCGGTCAGAAGAAGGAAGTTTCCGTCTTTCGTTTCTGTACCGATAATTCCGTCGAAGAAAAAGTCATCGAGAAGGCGTACAAAAAGTTAGCCTTGGACGCTTTAGTCATTCAGCAAGGTCGTTTGCAGCAGAACGCGAAATCCGTCAATAAGGATGATTTAGCGAACATGGTTCGATACGGCGCCGAGAACATTTTTGATTCCACGGCAGTGACCGACTTGACCGCGGAAGACGTCGACGCGATTATTGCCAAGGGTGAGGAAGCGACGAAACAGTTGAATGAGAAAATGTCAGGTTTCACGGACAAAGCGTTGAAGTTCTCCATGAACGCGGACGCTTCTTTGTACGAATTCGAAGAGCAAGAGGCAAAGGAAGAGGCGAAAAAGCTTCCGGAAGGCATCGACGTCAAAGCCATCATTTCCTCGAACTGGATCGATCCACCGAAGCGGGAAAGAAAGAAAAATTACAGCGAAAACCAGTACTATAAAGACCAAATGAACCAAGGTGGACGTCCGAGCGGAAAGTCTGGCCCGAGAATCGCGCGTTTGCAACAAATGAACGATTTTCAATTCTTCCAAGTCAAGAAAATTCAAGCGTTTTACGACAAGGATGTCAAGCGCAAGACGTACGAGTGGGAGAAGAAACAAAACAGACCGAGAACGACTGGCGCGGACGGAGAAGAGGTGGAAGAACCGGACGTCCCGAACGCTCCTCCAGCACTCACGCCAGAAGAACAGGAGGAGTACAATAAACTTCTCGCTGAAGGTTTCACGGACTGGAACAGAAGAGACTTTCAACTCTTCTGCAAGGCGTGCGAGTTGCACGGCCGAAAAAATTTGGACGCGATTTCGTTGGACATGGAAGGTAAGACATTAAGCGAGGTTAAAGAGTACGCGAAGGTATTTTGGGAGCGCTGCACGGAGATTTCCGATTGGAAGAGAATTGAAGGTAACATCAAAAAAGGTGAATTGAAGATTCAACGACAAGAAGACATGTTGAAGGCGGTGAAGAAGAAACTCTCGCTTTACAAGAACCCGTGGCGTGAGTTGAAGGTGGTATACGGCCCGAACAAAGTGAAATCGTACACCGAGGAAGAAGATCGATTCCTTCTGTGCTCGATCACGGAGGTTGGCTTCGGGAACTGGGAAGAGTTGAAGGCGCAAATCAGACAACACTGGCAATTTAGATTCGATTGGTTCATCAAGTCCAGAACTCCGAAAGAGTTGGGTCGACGCGTGGAGACTTTGATCAATCTCATCGAGAAAGAGGCGGAAGTGAACGACGAGAAAGCGTCGAAGAAGCAAAAGACGACCAATTGAAAGATCAAACAACAGAGAGATTCATTACATGTAAATACGTAGAACACACTTTTAAATGGGAACACAGAGAGAGAAACCATATCATTTTTAAATAAACGTTCATAGTAGTACTGTATATTTTTATCGAACAATTGATAGATCGGTTCGTTGAGGTGAAACGTATTCGATTTCTTCAAACTGGCCGTTAATTTTGAACGCGCGCTTGACATCAGACACCCCAAAAGCTGTTTCCGCAACGGCCCCGGCTTTGGAAGAGTTCCATTTAGCCATGAACTTAGCTTTGGCACCGGCTAACTTTCCAACGGTCGCCTTGTTGTCCGCGTTGTTGTTTTCGAAATCGAAATAAAGCATCTCGCCAAACTCTTTGTTGGATATTTTCGCATCCGGCGAAGAAGACAACATGCCCTTCTTCGTAGGTGGCGGCTTCGGTTTCATCGACGTCGTCTTCATGATAATCTTTCCGGTAATGTTTTTCGTCACTTGATTGTTTGTAATTCTCGCAAACGCTTTTCTCGTCGGCGTCGCGACTTTCTTCACGTGCGCCGGCGACTCTACTTTTTGCGTCGCGTGCGAGAGAATCTTCTCTGCTTTCACTTGTTTCATATCCTTGGCGCTTTTCCCACAATTCGCCAAGACACTCAATCTCGCGCTATCTTCCAATGCAAATCGTGGATTGTGCTCCCACTCTCTCTCGCCTTCTTTCAAGTGCACTTCGGCTCTTTCGTGCGGCAACAGTGCGGAATGCGGAACCACTTCGATTTGAATATCGTTGTCCATATCGCTCACGAGTCCGACAATCTCCGCCAAGAAATTTTCTTGCGTCTTCTCGCGATAGCTCACAATCTCGTTTCTCCACTGTTTCACCTTCTCTACGTGTCGTTCTTTGTTCGTTTCCAATTCGCTCGTCAGCACGTTCACGCTTTTTTGCAAGTCTCTCGACGCTCTCTCCGCTTGCTCTTTCGCCTTCTCTAATTCTTCCAACATCCTTTCGATGGCGTTTTTCTGCGAGACCACCATCGATAACTCCTCTTTCGTCTCCTTGCACTCACTCGTCATCTCTCTCAAAAG
>Ga0257106_1000388_pt1 | contig 26408 bp, 23 predicted proteins | sample LP_taG_3_FD_190177 | JGI IMG/M metagenome (GOLD analysis project Ga0257106, IMG submission 190177) | Marine microbial communities from Northeast Subartic Pacific Ocean, Canada - LP_J_2011_P26_10m | ecosystem: Environmental > Aquatic > Marine > Oceanic | place: Canada: Northeast Subartic Pacific...
TATTCTACGACGCCTTTCGGAGAGGGGATTTCACCCTCATGCACTCCAAAGTGTGGGGAAGCGGAGCGCACGTGCGATGCACGCACCCGGGAATGCCGACAGTTTTAGGCGACGAGAACGTGAAAGAGTCGTGGCGGATAGTGTTTGAGTCCATGGGAGGAGCAGGGGGAAGTGGGAGCGCGAGTTCGACGTCGCAACAGAAGATGGACGTGAAGTGTAAAAGCGTACAGGCGTACGCCAACGGGAATTTGGGTATCGTCACGTGCGAGGAGGTGGTGATGCGAGCGAGCACGTTGACGTGTACGAACGTGTTTGAGAAGCAGGGAGGGGAGTGGAGGATGATTCAGCATCACGCGAGCGCGGTTTTTCCGGGGTCAGTCGCGGCGGGGGGGAGTAGCGCGTCGTCTTCATCGTAGATTTTTATTCTTCTATATAGCTTTTTGTTGTACATCAGTAAAGGTACCGGGGAGTATCAAAGTTAGTCGTCGTCGATTACGTAATCATCACTACTTAAGGCGATCCCTTTTTACCGCTCTCTTGTCCCCCTCCTCCTCTTATCCGTGTGGTGATGAACACGCCGCCTCGACTTCCTCTCGATATTCTCATCGTTTCGTCGCAATAGGTGTTTTCTAACCCGCCGGTAGGTCTGGGAAGCGGTAACGTCACGAGGTTGTCAAACGACCAATCCGTGAAAGTGACTTGAACTTTTCTTTGGTTCTTATCTAACGGTTTAATCTCTCCGCGAACGACCACTCGCGTCTCTCGTCCTAATATCTCTAAATCTACGAAATTCTCTACGCTTTCATTCGTCAAGTCGACGATTTGCTCGTTTCGAATGGACTTGAATAGTTCTCCTCCTCGCTCCTTCCTCTTCGCAGTCTCGGAAGAGGAAAATCCGCCGGCCAACGGCGCCGCGAACGCGAAGAAGAACTTATACAAACTATCCAAAATTTCTTTCACGACTTTATCGTTCGCATCGTCCAGCATGAACATCGCTTTATTTTCATCGTCGTCCGTGGAATAGACGAGCGACCACCGGCCTTGGATGTCCCCTTCTAAATCCAGTTTCGCGCTCGCCTCCTTCTCCAGCTCGAGAACTTTATTTAATATCTCTCGTTTTTTAGCTCTCGTTTCAATCGTGTTTGCTTTTCTCGACGAGGCTATGATGCTCAGCAGCTCTTTCTTTAACGACGACGAGGCCCCGGAATACGACGTCCAAAGCTTTTGTTCCTCGTTCTCAAAGCGCGTTCTTCCGGGGTTTTCCTCGTCGATGGTTTTATCATCATCATCGTCGTTACTTTTACTCTTCCTTTTGAACACCGGGGAATCCCCTAATAATCTCCTCCTTTCAAATCTTTTAGTCGTCGAGGACGAGGACGAGGACGAGGAGGACGCCAAAAGTGATACACAGCTCGCCCCCGCTCGCATTCTTTGTTCTTCTTTCTTCACCCGTTTTCTAAAAGGGGATAGGTATATATTTTAACGGCGAAAAGTGCTTCTCTCTCTCTGTGATTGGAGACAAAGAAGAGGTTTCCGTCCTCTAATTAATTTCTTAGAAACGCTTAAATTCTTAAAAAAAGTCAAAATAAAAAAAGCCCTCCTGATCTGATCATCATCACACATCATGACGGTCTTCTGCTCTCCCGACTTTGACGACGAGACCCGCCCCCGGAATCATCACTCGGGCGGCGCGAGCGCCACCACCGAGAACAAGAACAGCCATCAAAATCGTCTGTACGAACCCTTACTCTCGAAAGCGAAGTCAATTTTGAACGTCTCATCATCCGAGAATGACGAGAATGAGATCATTTTGACGAAAGCTTCGATCGATCGCGCGTTTAGGAAGCACTCGTTGAGAGCGCATCCGGATAAAAAATCCGGGTCGGAGGAGATGTTTAAGCGAGGGAAATGGGCGAAGGAGGTGCTGATGCGACACGTGAACGGCGAAGATTTGAATGGTTTTTGGTGGGAGGAGGGAGATGGGGACGGCGAGCGCGAGAGTTTGAGGAAACCGACGTACGATTGGAAACGGACCAGAGGAAAGAAGAAGAAGGAGGAAGAGGAGGATGAGATGAATGGTCGAAAAAGAGATGATGATGCAGAACAAAGCGACTGTTTAAAAGACGGAAACGATCGTCATGATCCAGAAGAAGAAGAACAAGAAGAGCAGATAAAATTGAGAACGTTGCACGAGATGCATAAACACGCGGTGACGGTGATGTCTGTTTTGAAGGGAGACGGGTGCGTTTTCATCGCATCCGGCGACGCCGGAGGCGAGGTAGTTATATATGAGAAGAAGAGCAAGAAAATAGTGAGCATTAATGCGGGTACTGACGTTAAACGCAAGCTCGGCGCTATATCAGCTCTTGAGTGGAACGATGATGGAAAGAGTAACACGCGCGGACAAACTATCTCTCTCGCGGTGACGTTTGCGAAAGGCTGCGACGCGCACGTGTACGAGTTTCTCCCTATCGATTTGAGCGTAAAGAGCAAAGCGATTTTACGAGGAACGTACTCTAAACGTATCACGTGTTGCGCTTTTAACGACGATATTTTAGTATTAGGATCGGCAGATGGTACCTCTAGCGTTTGGGCGAAAGAGTCTTGCGAGGACGCTTCCAACGTGTGGACGAGGAAGCGGATGTTGAGACACCATTCCGATAAAGAGAAAGAAGCGACCCCAAAATCGGCCATAACTTCGACGCTTGTCCATTTCAGCGGCACCGGAAAAGACCAAAAACATCTGCACATCGTCACCTCTGATGCGAGCGGTCGTTTCAAAGTTTGGGAAGGCGATAGCGGTCATCTCGAAAAACTTGCAAAAATACACGACGTGAATTGGAGCGGATGCGGCGGTATCGTTAAGACCGCGTTGATGAGGAAACATAAATCAGCAGCGACCACGAGCAACGACGAAAAAGTATACGTGGTAACATCGCACTTCGATTACAACTCTGATATTTCAAGAGCGCTCTGTTGGGACGCATTCAGTCAAAACGACGACCAAAAAACGCCTATTCGCGGATACGTCCACGAGTACCCGAAAAAAGGCGTTCCATTTTACGGCCGATTGAGCAGCTTTGATTTTTTCACGCCTCCTCCGAGTGGTGAAGAAGATAAGCGACGAGAAACTATCGCCGCCGAACCACTCGATTCCGACACCGAAAACGAGGACGCGTCCTCGTCCTCCCTCGCTGCGTTCGTCGCTGCGTCCACCCTCACCGTCGTCGACACCTCCGCCAACACCCTCTTATTCGCGCTCGACCTCCCGTCCACCTCCAAACGAACCAAAATATCTCCAAACGGTCTCCTCGTGGCGTCCGCATTAACCACAGGTCAAATATCAATCGTCTCCATCGACGACGCCGAAGTTATCTTCGAAATAAACGACGACAGAAGCGCTACATCGACATCTCCTTCTCCTCCTCTTCGCCGGGGCCACCCGGAGGACCATACAAACGCAACACCGCTTTGGACGTTAGAGTGGCTCGACGGTCATACCTTAATCTACGGTAACCAAAACTGTGCGCTGTGTGAAGTTCAAATATCGAGCAGTGAGTGATTTTGATGAGGGAGATGATGATGATGATGATGATGACATTCTTCGATGTAAGAGGATCTTTCTGAGTATTTTTTCATTTGTTATCCACTTTTTACCTCCAGAAAAACCATCATCGAACGCGCTTCTCTCAAACCACACACATGACGACGACACTCAGCACGTGCCTGGCGTGTTGCCATCGTCATCGCGCGGCGAAAACGGCGGCACCATCGACATCATCATCGCCTCATCTTTCCTCGCAGGTCCCAGCAGCGCGTCATTTTCGGACGAGAAAAAGTGATTCAGTTTTGTCTCGTCGCGTTCGCGCGACACCCCCGGAAGAAGATTTGCGCGCGAAAGAGATACTGGAGCAGGTCAAGGAGACGACGAAGAACAACAACAACAGCATCAGACGACAGGCAGATTCCACGGATTTCATGGCCACTTTTCTCACCCGACGATTTGGCTTGAAAGGCGGCTTAGCCTGGCTCGGTCTGTTGACGTTTGGCGTCGTCTCGGAACAGTTGAAAACGAGACGAGAAACGAGAGAGGAGAAGGAAAACACGAAAGCGGTCGCCGAAGAGAAACGAATAACGGTGAAGATTAACGAGTCGACATCGTACGAGGAACTCGTCAAAGGAGGCGGAGAGTACGTGCAGCAAGGGTTTTTGTGCGGGGCGAACGTGACGGTGCGAGATCTGGACGCGAACGAGACCGTTTTCGATACGAGAAAAACAAACCGGCCCATCGGCTTCGTGTACTCGAAAACGAGACCGCCGCCGGTGCTTCCGTACGACGTCAACGAGAGTTTCTCGGACGAGAGATACGTCATGAGGAACGGGAGCCGGCGCGTGTTCACGACGACGAGCGGAGAAGACGGGTTGACGTTTAAAGACGGGAGTTACGTGAAACCAAACGCAAACGTGGAAATCGATTTCGAGTTTACGAAAGTTTCCATTCCTCCTTCGTGAAAAATGAAGACGAGACGAGAGAGTATGTAATAGTTTAAAAAGAAAGCGGCCGCGAGTACTCCTGGGTACTTCATATAGCGGTGTTATTTATACAGCAGCACGTATGCGCGGTGATCGTAGCTCTTTTTTCCCCTTGTATCATCATCATTATCATCTTTATCGTCTGATATAATAATACTAAGAATATTACTAGAAAGAGACATCATCGAGAGACATCCCGATTGATGAGTGTCTCCTCACAAAAAACAAACATCTTTCGCAAACGAGTCGTTTTTCAGCCAGAAAAAGAACAAAAACACACAAAAAAGCTTTCATTTCCGGACGACAAAGGACCACTCAAAAACTCATCCGAGTAAGGAACATTCCTTTTGGATGATTTTGAGCCACCAACAAGCATTTTCCCTTCCCCTCTCCTGTTTGGATAATAATCCAATTCCTCTCCATTCTATTACTTCACGCGCGCGGTTCTTTATCAAACAACTCACTCGCGATAGATAACAGATAAAAATATGCTCCTGATGAAAGCGGTGTTCGCGCCGAGGCCTTTGGTTTTGGCTTCCGTTTCTTCGCCTTCTTCTTCTCGGGGTGCTCGTCGTTGCGACGTCATTCGAGCGCAGTCGTCGTCATCATCTCCGACGACGCCGCCGACGAAGAAAAAAGGTAAGAAAGGATTGAAGAAGACCCAAAAACAACCACAACAACAACCAGGTGGTGGTGGTGCTTCTTCCCCATCATCTTCGGCGGTGGTGCAGAAAGCCGTCGCGGAAATTGCAAAGAAAAAAGAGGAAGACGACGGATCGCAAATTCCATTCGGCGACGCTTCCGGTGCAGCTTTACTTCTGAAAGATGTGTTCTTAGCGGTCGCGGATACTGATTTACTGCAAGAAGCGAACGCGCAAGTGATGTCGGGACAAAAAATCGGCCTCGTCGGAGGGAACGGGTGCGGGAAATCGACGTTACTGAAGTGCATCGCCGGCGTGCGCTCGATTCAAGACGGGGAAATCATCATCAGCTCAAAATTGAACGTGGGATACTTCGAGCAAACCGCGGTGAGCGGATCGACGAAGACGGTGTACGAAGAAGCGAGGGCGAGGATGACGAGGTTGAATAAAGCAGAAGCGGCATTGAGAGAAGCGGAGAGGGTGTGCGAAAGCGAAAATTGCGAGGACTATTGCGAGGCTGCGGATGTTTTGATGGATTGCTACGCGGAGTTTGAAGCCGCCGGCGGGAACGACGCAGAAAAGAGAATAGCCGCGGTGTTGGACGGTCTCGGGTTTTCCAGGAAGCAGTGGGATATTAAATGCGATAATTTAAGCGGCGGGTGGCAGATGAGAGTGGCATTGGCGAGATTGTTGTTGTCTCCAGCCGGGAGCGAGGAGAACGGACTTTTATTGCTCGACGAACCGACGAACCATTTGGACGAGATTTCCAAGAAATGGCTCGCCGATTGGATTAAAAAGAGTCCGAATACGACCGTTATCGTCTCGCACGAGGAGTCTTTGTTAGACGGCGCGTGTTCGCACATCATGGAAGTTCGCGCGAAAGGTTTGCATTGGTACTTCGGGAACTACTCGAAATTTTTACGAGACCGAGACGAAAGAGTACGCGTAGCTCAAGCGAGTTATAACAAATTGGCCGCGGAAGCTGCAGATTTGAAAGATTTTGTCGCGAGATTTAGCGCCAACGCCTCTAAAGCCGCGCAGGCGTCTTCGAGAGCGAAACTGTTGATTAAAGTAGAAGCGGAAATGAGAAAGCTCGAACGCGAAGCGGCGGCGAACTTTTCCGAAGGCGAAGCCGGGGATTCCACGAAAATGGCTTTACGTTTAAGTAAGCCGCCGCCGTCAGATCAAGACGTGTTGATGATGGAAAACGCCGTTTTGGGATACAAAAAAGAGTCGCCGATTTTAAAAAGTAAGGACGGAAAAGAGTTTAAACTCTCTCGCGAAATGCGTGTGGTCGTTCTCGGACCGAACGGGGCGGGTAAATCCACGCTTCTGAAAAGTTTAGCCGGCACCATGCCTTTGCTCGAGGGCACGCGCACGTTAGGCGAACGCGTGAAGCTTGGCGTCTTCTCGCAAGATCTCGCGCAAGAGTTGCCGATGGATAAGCAAGCGTTAGAGTACGTTCTGGAAACCGCGAGAGTGGAGAACCCACTATTGAAAGAAATCGAAGGTCGACAATCGCTCGGCGCGTTGGGCATCTCCGGTCCGATGGCTTTACGTAAAATCGGCTCTCTTAGCGGCGGTGAAAAGGCTCGAGTTGCGCTCGCCGCGTTTGTTTTACAACCACGAAACGTCTTACTTCTGGATGAACCGTCCAACCACTTGGACGTTGGCGCGGTCTCCGCCTTAACCGACGGTCTCCAAGACTGGGACGGCGCCTTATTCGCGGTCTCCCACAACAAAGGCTTTTGCGAATCCTTGAGACCGACCCACGTCGTTCGAGTAGAAAAAGGAGAGTTTATCATCGAAAACTGCTACGGTTTAACCGACGAAGATTTCGAGCACGACTATCCAGAGGAAGGCGACGCGTCTTCAGACGCCATTAGCAAGAAAGAAGAAGAACAACAACTCGTCGCCGTCGCAGCGTAGTAAAGGAAATATATATTTTTTTACAACACCTTTAGTACTGAGACAATTTAACGATAATACAAATATAAAAATAAATAAGAAGGGCAAAAAAATACGGTGTTCCCATATTGCCATATTTGTTCCCATGATAACTCTTTACACGACAATGGTCAGCGCAACCGCCACCGCGAGCGAGACGACCGATTCGACCCAAACTGACCATACCTTTGCGGTACCGGAAGAAAGTATCTGGGAATCTGGCGGAGGCGGAGGAAACGGCGCGTGAGTAAACGTCACCGAATGATTCTTAAATGCACAATCACTCGTATCGGTGCTTTTACACACCGATAATACGCATATTTTTGCAGGATTCGCGGCCGTATCGTACGTTTTACAATCGCCAGAGCCCGTCGAGGTTGCCCCCGAGCTTATCGATGTCTGCGAATTTTCACCCGCAGTCACGTACATATCGTACTCAAAACTAGGCTTATCCTCAGTTGCTCCGCAATACGTCACTGCCGTCGCGTAATACGCTGAGCAGCACATTCTCCCCCCGAATTCACCCATCGTATCGGCACCGGGGACAGTGTACGACCCGGTTGAGCCGCACGTCGTCGCCGAAGGCGTCACGTAATCGGTCTGACCAGTTACATATGTCGCCAACATCTTGCGAGTGACTCTTTCAAACGCACCAATACCGTACGATGACGACGACGAAGAAGACTCCGGAAGCGGGGAAGAATATTCCAAAATATGGTGTCCAATATGGTTTCCGCCCAAAAGGTGTCCTCCGCCGTGATATCCATACCGCTTCAACGCGCGTTCCTTCTCCGCTTTCGCTAGTTTTGCATATTTCGCTCGCAATTCCAACGCGCGTTCCGACGACACGCTCGTGTTGTGCACGCGACCACTCGTCGTCCAAGAGAAAGAGAGGTAATACGTGAGCAAAAATACGAACGCGACGACGATGGTGTCGCATTTTTTCGTCTTCGTCTTCGTCTTCCTTCTTAATTTTGAGCGGTCGTGATTTTCGGTTGGCCGCGGGGAAAGAAAAGTGAGCTCATCAGATACTCTGTCTTCGTTTTTGTCGCCACCGAGGAAAACCCCGCGTTTCGTCGCGCCCCGCAATAAATGACGACTCGTCTTCATATTCTCGGCTTTGCGATTTTAATGCGAAAGAACTTTTCAAGAGCTCCTTTCTTTACGCGGAAAACTAAGAGTTTATGCTCTCGCGCTTTGCTTTTTTTCCCGACCCCTAAAACAGCTAGACTCTTTCGCAATGTAACGATTTCTGTGGGAGTTGGATTTTTGAAAAAGTGACGAATGCATTTGAACAGTTGAAAAAAAGAGAATTTTTCAGAATTTAATCAACTGTCCCACAACAACAACAACAACAAAATCGAATGAAGAAGATGCACCGACCGTTGACGACGCGATAGTCGTTAGAAAAATCTGACATGCAAAATCGTCGTCGTCGTCGCGTGCTCTCTCTTTTGACGATTCTCGTCGCGTTTCTCGCCGAGCGACGACGACGACGACACCAACACCAGATGACGATTCAGACGACTTTCCAAGCGTCCGGTGTCGCAGTCGACGCGTTGTTTTTTTCTCCAGATCCCTCGTCGTCGTCGTCGTTTACGTCGAAGAACGCGACGACCGAGGAGATTCTCGCCGTCGTGACGGTTGGGTGGGAGATATCCGACGACGAGGCGGAACACCAGGCGGGGGAAAGGAAAGCGCGTTTGCTGTGGCAAATCATCGAAAATTATCGGAGCGCGTGCAAAAATAACAACAACAATTTTAAGCGAGTCACGGTGGCTCTCGCGGCATACGTCGAGGACGAGGCGCGATTGCGAACGTTCTTGGAGGAGTCGTCAAAGCGCGACGACGACGACGCCGCTTCGGGCGAATTTGACGTCGTGAAAAAAATTCGTTCGGTGCGAGTGAACGGCGATTGGCGAATAGAAGACGAGAGAAAGTCTCGCAGAAATCGCGTGCGAATGGAACGAAAGGAGATGAAAAGTAACTATGGTGTCAATGATAGTAATGATGATTCTAATGAGAACACGTCATCCACTGCGTCGTGCGAATTCGCCGTAGATTTGGAGTTATTCGGTTTCCGAGAGATTGACGCGAAGAAATCGTACATGACGCCGGGAGATTTGTCCATCCGGCACAGGGATATATTTTTACGCAGACTCGTTTCCGACGACGAAATTGGCATCGACGGCGATAAAGTGTTATTCATCGTTCAAGAAGACGACGTGTTTATCGACGAAAAACACGTTTCGCAATTCTTGGAAACTTCGAAAATCACGGAGCGCCTAAACGATAACGATAACAGAAGAGAAGGAAAAGGCAATTTCTATCATCCATTCTTCTTCGATTACGAGAAGGATAGCGATGGCATCGCGTACGTCGATTGGAGAGTCAACGCCGGCGTCGTTCAGAAAATCGCGGATTGGAATAACCAAATTGTATTTACCAGCTCGAAAGCTTCCGGTGGAGGAAGAAGCTTGATGATTCGCGGTCGCTCTCGCTTGCGAGATTTAATATTTTCCTCGAGGACGACCACGATAAAAAGTAGTAGCGGCAACAGTAATAGTTTTCAAACTACTGTCGACGAGATGAAAGAATGGCTCGAACCACTTGCAGCGCATCCTGGGGAATATAACGTCGAAATAGCGACGAATCGATGGATTGAAAGAAGAGTTAGCGCTCGTGGCGCAGAAGTAAAAATGCTCTTACCTCTTGCACCAAAATGGCACTTACAAACTTTTCTAGATGACGCTGGTATTTGGCACGCTTCGAACACATACGTGAACAAAAGAAAAGAGTTGCTGCTCGATTTTATTCCATCATCACCAGGAGTGAATGGAGACACGTTAGAGCGTTTGAAATCCGACGAGCTACACAACATCTTCCACTCGTGTTTAACGGAAAAAGAAAACATAGAGACAGAAGAAGGAGAAGAAGAAGGAGAAGAAGAAGGGAACGACCGCGAGGAGGACAAAGACAAAAGAAATGAGTGTTTCCGATGTTTGAGTATAAAAAAAACGAATAAAGCACAATATCGCGCGCGTATTTTCGTCGCCGGCGACGACGACGACGAGCGAGCGGAAGTAAAAGAAGAGGAAGAAGAAAGTAAAAAGGAAAAGAAACCGCGAAGAAGGAAGAGGAGGCGAGTGGTGGACGTTTCGTTTTCGTGCGTCGAGTTTTCTAGTGCGAGCAGTAGCGTAGGAGTCTAAAATAGTTATAGTTTGAATGAGTGCGGTGTGATGGTTTGTAAGTCGTGTATGTGAAGGAGAACATCAGGTACAACTAAAGAAATTGCAAACAGTTAAACAGTACCGGTAGTTAGACAGTGTAGTTAAACAGTTGTAAAGGAAGCACACACACCTTTTCTCGTTTTCTTCAAACTCCGAAATACCACACAAAGCACTGGTCTTAAAGTTTTCGGTTTTTGCAACTTTTTCATTCATCAGGAAACGACTCGGGAATTTCCTGAAAACCTCTGAAGACCAGTTCATTAAACCTTCAGTCGTGATATAGGTTTGATGTCGTGTATCCTCGCGTATCCCTGAAGACCCTGAAGAGAAAAAGGATTGTTCTCTTTTATTCTTTCTTTTATCTCTGCATGAGATAAAATTTGACTAGCTACATAAACTCGCGACGCAAAAATCGTTCTTCGATTTCCGCCCCCTCCTTTTCCTCCTCGACGATCGAGAGAAGAAGAAGAACCGAAGAAGAAGGAGAAGAAGAATGCATCACGTTTTCTATCGCTTTTTAATGTTTTTCTTCGCGCTCTTCGTATTAATCACGATAACGATAACGACGAAGAAAACAACGACAGGGACCATCATCAGTTTAACTGGCCCCGCTGTTGATGATGTTTTTGCCGACTCTGATGCTACTAATAGTGATAACATCAATGATAATAGTAATACTAATGAGAAGGAGTTGTCGTCGTCGTCCTCCTTCTTCTTCTTCTCCTCCTCCTCCTCCTGCTCGTCGCTTCGAATTGATGATTTAATCAATGCCAAAGTGTCGAGCAAACCTTTCAAACACGTCTACGTGAAAGGCTTCATCTCGAAAGAGTGTTTACGCAAAGTGAACAGAGATTTCCCGGAGAGTTTGAAGCGAATATCGACGTACGGTGGGGGGAATATCGACGAAGGCGCGCTCAGGAAAAGGAACGAAATAGGAGGTCATTTCGAAGCGTTTTTGGACGCGATGGCGAGCGCGACGTTGCGGGAGGCGTTCGAACGCGTCTTCCGGACGGATTTGTCGAACACGTTTATCCGGTCGACTATTCGAGGCGTAGCGACGAAAGAAGATGGGAGAATTCACGCCGACGACGCGTCGAAAGTTGTGACCGCGTTGGTGTATTTGAACGAAGAGTGGCCGCACGAACCCGAATGCGGCGAGTGCGGTAAACTACAGCTGTTAGCGAGGAGAGATTTGCGCTCGAATAGCACTCCGGCGAACGACGCGTACGGAGGAAATCTCTTGGCGTTTCTAAATCCAGCAGCGTTTGGAAAGAACGGAGGATTTCACGGTTTCAAAAAGTTCTCCTCGACCCGAAAAGGCGGCTGCTTGTCCCAAGACGCCGGTTGCGAACGTAAGATGGTCCAGATCAACTACCAGACGCGTGTAAAATTATTTGGCGACGACGAGAAGAAAAACGGCAGACGAAGGAAAAAGAAAAACCAACAAGACTTCGTGCGTCCGAACGACTCGAGAGTTCGAGATGGGTCTCTCGAGCTCCCGGGAGGCGTTCGTTTAGCGATAGTTTAGATAGAGATAGCATAATATAGAAGTCATCATCACGTACCGTTTCAAAACGCGCGCTCTCGCAACTCTCCGCTCTCTCTAAAAAAGCAACCCGTTGCTGGCTAAAAACGCGAGCAACAAAACCAGAACCACCGCGGTTGAATTCAGTGCGAATTTCAGCGTCGGCGCGATCGAGTCTCTTCTTTTACTACTCTCACTATCACTACTGCTATTATCCACGGAGATATCCCCGAGAGGTGAGTTCAGGAACCCGGCGTAGTACTCTTTGGAATCCGTCGTGGTTAGTTTTTGTTCGTCGTCTTCTTTGCCGTCGTTTTTAGTACTCGCGTTCATCGAGACGATCCTCGCATCGCGTTTGGTGCGTACCGACGTTTGTTTCTGTTGTTTCTGTTGTTTCTGTTGTTCTCGTTCTTGCCACCGCCGGGTACGGCGAGTGCAGTAGACCGAGGACGTCGTCACAGTCGTCGAGCGCATCATCAGCAAAGTGCAGTCCAAAACTGAGGGAAATGACTTCACTTTTCCCACGATTTAAGAGCGATAATACATACAGACAGACGGACAAAAAGAGACACGCGACGCGCGAGAATACTCATTCTTCTCTCTTTCTGTCGTCATCTGTTTTTCGCGACGTTTAATAATACTAATTTAATGGGCAAACACGGAATATCTTTAAGAAAACTCGGCCGCGATTCCGCCCATCGCTGGGCGATGTTACGAACGATGGCGGACCAACTCATCCAACACGAACGCATAGAAACGACCGTTCCAAAGGCGAAAGAACTGAGAAGAGTCGCGGATAAGATGATTACGCTCGGGAAAGAAGGAACCTTATCGGCGAGACGAAGAGCGAAGGCTATTTTGAGGACAGATGCGAGTCTCATTAAACTCTTCGGTCCGTTAGCGGAGAGGTACGAAGGAAGGAGCGGAGGGTACACGCGAGTGACGCAAACGAGGATCAGAGTCGGTGACGCGGCAAAGATGGCGTACATTGAATACATCGACAGAGTCGGGGAATTAAGGCCGACGAGGAGTAGCGGGAAGAGGAATAGTGGTGATTATGATGATAATAATGGAAAAGTAGCGTCGTCGCTTTCGGCGACGGAGGAGGAGGAGGAGGAGGACGCCGGCGAAGAAAGCGAGAAGAAGAAGGAGTAGTAGTAGAAGAAGAAGCAGAGTTCGTCTTTGTTGATGATTATTATATCTAGGTACCACCACCCTTAGTTTACTACGCACTACTATGTATGCTTGCTTCGTTAGATTTGATCGATTCGCTCCCCCTCCCCTTGCTCTCCTTTCGGTCTCAAAGTCTCGCCTTCGAAGCGAACGCCCGCCCACCCGTTCTTCATAAAGCTCCGGATGTTCAGATGCGACTGCCCGTCCGGAGTATCCAACACGTCCTGATAGTGCTCGCAAAACAACCTCAACGTCATCTCTTCCGTAAACCCGTGCATTTTTGCGAAATAAAACACTTTATTCGACCCCATGTTTACTCCGGCTTTGTTCTCCGTCTCGAATCCATCCGCTCCTATTCCGCTCGAGTATCCAAATCTGTGCGCGTCGGAATCGTACAACTCGTCGATTTTCCCCATCACTTCGGTAAACTTCACGTTCGCTAACCCGAACTCTTGCATGGAGAGTTCTTTCAGAGCTTCGAGCACGTGTTTTGCCGTCGGCGCGGACGTCGCCGACGCGACGGCGACTTTCATTCGGTCCAACAAGCGACCGTCGTCGTCCTTCTCTAAAGAAGAAGAAGAAGAAGCCTTAACACCGCTGCGAGATCTGCTTTTTGCGCTGCCTCTTCGTGCTCTTTCCTGACGAGAGATGAGTGCGGCAGGAGCAGGCTTCCGGGCGGACAGAGAGACGGACATGTTGATGAATTTGTGCCGACATTTTCCCCAGAGAGAGGAACTCCTTCAGCGCGGGCGGTTGTCATGAGAAGCGCACCGTTACCGGGAGGACACCACCACCTGTATCATCAGCATCACCGTCAACAACAACAACAACAACAACGAACGACGACGACGAGAAGAACACGAAGAGGGCATCATCGTCGTCATCTTTTGAGGTCGATGACGACGAAAATGGAAAAACTCATCTTTGTCCGCGAGGAAGCAGAGTTTGAGGTGGTTCGAGCGACGGGAAGCTCGAGGAAGAAGGAGGAGGAAAAGGAGATGAACGATTCAGACGACGAGGAGACGCTGATTTTGTGTTTCTGCGTGCCTGGTAATCCCGGAGTGCCGGAGTACTACTCGAACTTCACGCGCGCGTTGCGCGAAGCTTTACTTACTAAAGGAGGAGGAGGAGGAAAAAATGTCGTGGTGGAGTGCGTGGGATTTCTCGGGCACTACGCGGATGGAAGTTTGACGAGAAGCGGCACTCGGTGGTTCACGTTAGAAGAACAGCAGGCGCACGTGTTAAAGTACGTCCGTTCGAGAGTGGAAGAAGAGAAGAAGAAGGAACAGAAGGAGAACGCGTGCGCGTGTTTTCTGGTGGGGCACTCGATCGGCGCGCACGTAGCGCTGCACGCGTTGAACGAGATGCGTTCGGAGGAGGTGACGAAGATGGTTGGATTGATGCCGTTTTTGCACGTAAACGAGAGATCGACTGTGCAGAAGTTCCTCGCGTGGTTGGTGAGCCAACGCGTGGTCGTGCGCGTGGTGGCGAAAGTTCTCGGGTTTATGCAAAAGTTTAAAGCGTTGAAAAAGGCAATCGAGAGAAGCGCGACTCGAGGGATGAAATGCGAGTTGGGTATATCAGTCACCAAGAGATGGGCGCGAGAAATGTCGTTAGTGAATATGGCGCTCATGGGAGACACGGAGTTTAAGTTTTTACGCGATTGGAAAAGAAACGTGTTGGACGTTTTGAAAGCCCACGCGAAGAAGATTTGCTTCGTCTACGCAAAGGAAGATCACTGGGGGCCTTTGCACCAGAGGGACGAGTTGATGGAAGAAATCGGTTTAGAGGAACTCGAAATCGTCACGGATGAGAGTTACGAACACGCGTTCGTGTTGGACGACGAGAATTCGAAAAAATTAGCGGAGCAATGCGCGAGGATGCTCCTCAATTAGTTTAGCAAGTTGGTGTACGAAAGAAAATAGTTCTCGTTAAGTCGCAACGATGTAAAATATATATTAACAATCGAATCAATACGCTAGCTCTCTACACATCAACATCATTATTAGCATCATCATCGTCATCATCATCATCAAATCCCCGACGAACTCAAAAACAAAGAATTTTAATCGTACTTGATCGTTTTCGACACGTCGAAGAAGTGTTTCACCTTCTCCTCCGGCGTCCCGACTAACACCCCGTGGCCTAAATTCAACACGTGCCCTTTCGGCCCGGCTTTCTTACACACCGTTCTCACTGCCTCCTCAACCGCGTCTTCGCTGGCAAACAAAACTACTGGATCCACGTTCCCTTGCACCGCCTTCTCCTGCACGGAATTAATCCTCTTTCTACCGTCCGCCATATCAATCGTCCAATCCAAACCTATGCAATCGATATCTAACAACGCCATCCTCTCTAACAACCCGCCGTTCCCGTTCGCGTACAACGTCAACGGCACGTTCGGGTACTTCGACCGCGCCTTTGCAATCACTTGCTGAATGTACGGCTTCGACCACTCCTCCCACATGTGCGGCGGCAACTGCCCACCCCAACTATCAAAAATCTGCACGCACTGCGCCCCGGAGTCAATCTGATGAATCACGTATTCCCCGATGCAATCCGCCACGTTCGACAGCAACTTCTTCAACAACGTCGGGTTACTAAACGCCATCGATTTAATCGTCTTATACGTGCTCGAAGACTGTCCTTCCACGATGTACGTGCACAACGTCCACGGCGCGCCGACAAACCCCAACAACGTCGCCGTGTCGCCGACTTCGCTGCGTAAAATTTTCAACGACTCCTCGATAAAAGGAACTTTGCTATAATCCATCGAGTGCATCATCTTCAAGTCCTCCTCCGATCGAATCGTTTTATCCAGCAAAGGCCCTTTGTAATCGTCGATTTCGAACGGAATCCCAATCGCCGGTAGCGGCGTTAAAATATCTGAAAACAAAATCACTCCGTCCGGCTGGAACGCTCTCCACGGTTGTAAAGTAATGTCGACGATCAAATCCGTCGTCTCCGAGCGCTCGCGAAACGATGGCGTTTTCTCCGCCAAGTCGCGGTAGACTTTCATGTACCTCCCGGCTTGACGCATCATCCACGCAGGGGGGCGTTCGGTCTTCTCGCCTCGAGCTGCACGGACCAAAAGCGGGTCTTTCGGTTGTTCCGACGACGCTCGAACCACAACGCGAGAGGGAGAGGACGACGACGACGATGATTTTCGGAACGTCTTCGTCCTCTTATCTGCGATCGAGGACGACGACGATGATTTCAAAACAGAAGCCCACCCGGTTTTACTTCGGCTGGACGAGAAGACTTTTGACGTCGACGAAGAACGCGACGGTGCGCTGGGAGTTGCAAACATACTCTCTCTCTCTCTCGTGTGCGCGTGTGTGTGTATAGTTTATCAGAGGGAAAAGAAAACTGAAGGAAAACAAGGAGAGTGATTTTGTGTTAAATTCGGCTTTTTATTGGGAACAGGGCGAGGAGATAGATACGTATGCGGAATGTGAAATGAAATGAAATACGTATTTTATTACTTAGAAGAATTACTTCTTCTCGACGTTACCTAACAAAGACATGCCCGAGCGGTCTTCCACGTCTTCCCATCCAACGCCTCTCTCCGGGTTCGGTTTCGCCTGTTCGCCGGTCAAATCTTTACGACTGGTAATGACTCGCAAATCTTTATCCGAGATGACTCCGGATTGCGGCATGTCTTCGTCCGTACCGGTACTTCCACCGCCTTTGAGGAGTTGGACGAGCTCTTCCGTGGACATGGACTCGGTGGATTTTTGTTTGGTCGTGCCTTGCTTCAAGTTAGCGCCGGAAATGACCAATTTTTCGAGTTTCAACTTTGACGCCGCTCGGAAAAGCATTTTGCCTTCAACCGAGTTCGCCGTGGCTAAGCGGTAGACGTGCACCGGCTTCGTTTGACCAATTCTGTGAACGCGATCCATCGCTTGCATGTCCGCGTGCGGGTTCCAATCGGAATCGTAGATGATGACCGTATCCGCGGCGGTTAAGTTGATACCTAAACCGCCAGCGCGAGTGGACAACAAGAAAATATCCACGGTCGGGTCTTTGTTAAACGCGTCGATGGCGTCTCTTCTTTGCTCTTGTTTCACCGAACCGTCGATGCGACAGACGCGCTCGCCTCTTTGTTCAAAGAACGATTCTAACAAATCTAACATTCTCGTCATTTGCGAAAAGATTAACGTTTTGTGACCATTTTTACGCAAAGAGGTCAACAAGCGATCCAACAATTGCATTTTGCCGCACTGCGCGACCAACTCCTCCGCGGACGGGAACATGATGGAACCATCTAACCCGCCAGATATCAAATCCGGGTGATTGCAGTTCTTTCTCAATTGCATGAGCATGTTGTTTAAAGCGGTAGAACCAACCGGCACTCGATTTCCGCCGGCTACTTTCTTCAACATATCCTCGATCGTCTTATCGACCATGGCGTCGTTGAACTTCTTTTGCGTCTCGGTCATGCTCGCGTATACAATAATTTCCTTCTTTCTCGGCAACGAAATCTCCACGTCGCCTTTTAACCGTCTCAACAAAAACGGTTTTAGAATCCCGTGTAATTTAGAGATGACTTTCGCGCGTCTTTGTTGCTCTCGTTCGGCAAACTCAACCTTATCGTCCAACTCTTCGCTGAAATCAAACCAACTCTTGAACTGGTCCAAGGACGAAAACACGTCCGGCAACAAAAAGTGCAGCAACGACCACAACTCCGGCAAGTTATTCTGCAACGGCGTTCCAGTCAACAACAACTTATTCGCGGCTGGAATAATCTTCAACTCTCGAATCAACTTGCAATCGAAATTCTTCAATCGATGTCCTTCGTCCACGATTAAATACTTGAACTGGTACTTTTGCAAAAACTTGCGATCAAACATGGCGATTTCGAACGATGTCACAATCACCGGAAACGTCTCGTCCACGACCGATCTCACCGGCATGCGAGTGTTTCTAATGTTCGCCCTCTCTTGCTTACTCCCGTGGTACAAAACCGTCGGAAACGCCGGGCAAAACTTCTTAAACTCGTTGATCCAATTCGACAGCGTCGACAACGGCCCGACCACCAAAAACGGACCGCAAATCCCTTTGCTCCTCAAGTGACTCAAAAACCCGATCGTTTGAATGGTTTTCCCTAAACCCATCTGATCCGCTAAGATCCCGTTCAAACCGTTCGACCACAACGAAATCAACCACTTGACCCCTCTCAACTGGTACCCTCTCAAAACCGCGCTCGGATCCATCAGCGGCAACAACTCTCGCGTCTTTTCCGCGTCCGTCTTCTTCTCTTTCTTCGTACCCGCGCCGCCGGTGGACTTTCGCTTCTTGCTGTTATTATTCTTCGTCAAATCAACGTCGTCGTCGTCGTCGTCGTCGTCGTCTTCCTCTTGCCCTTCCTCCATCTGCTCTTTCAAAAATTCCGTATACATGTTCGTCTTATTCAACAACTCGTCCAAATGTTCAAACTTCTTATCGTCCAAAACCACCTGCTCGGGACTGGTAATCTCCTTCGTCTGATCTTGGTTCTTCTCCTTCTCTTCCTCTCTCTCTTTCATCAATTTCCGCTCTTCCTCGATGGCGCCTTCGCTGACGTCAATCAGAGATAAATCTTCTTGCACATCTTCTTGGTCTTCTTGTCCTCCTTCTCCTCCTCCCACAGTCGTCTCCTCGTCGTCACCACCATTCGATGATTGTAATCCTTTTTCCATCATCATTTTTTTCCTCATCCCGTTCTTCTCCTCCTCCTTATTATTCGTAGTCGTCGCGACGACTCTGTCCGGAGATGGCGATACCAAGATCGTCGTTTGGTCGTCTTGGTCTTCTTCTTCTTCGTCTTCTTTTACCTCCTCCGTTTTCTGCTTCTTCTTCTTCTTCGATGATGATGCCATTTTTTGACGCGTGGTTTTGTGGTGTATGACGTTTCGCTCGTGCCAAGGAGAAAAAATGGTCGATTTTTCTCTCTCGTGTGCTTGTGGTTGTTTTTTTGAATTGTTTTGTAGGAAAGAAAGAGGTGGAAAATACACATTACAGATCAGAAAAAAAGAGCACTCTATAGTACATCATCTGTCTTTGTGATGAAACAATGTACTCCTACAACACAAACACAAACGAAGTAAAAAGAGAGAGTTTTGTGATCGCTGCTCGTGCGCGTGCAGTTACAGATGCGTTCGCGTTTACGGAACGTTGAGAAACGAAGCGCGCAACAGTTCTCTCTCGTGTGGGGGTTGGTTTTTGGTCCTTTGAGATTTTTTTTTTGAATCTCTTCCACACAAAAAAAGAACAGAAACCAACTCGAGGAAGGTTTGAATAAAACAAAAATGTCATCTCGCGCGCAACACCAACTTCTATCGTCGTCGTCTTTCAGAGGCCGCGTCGGGAAGACCTCCTCTTCCGCCTCCTCGTCGTGCTCGACTTCTTTTTCTTCTTTTTCTTCTCCTTCGAGAAGAAGAAGAGGAGGAGGAAGAAGAGCGGCGATTTCCTATTCCTCATCATCGAGCAGCAATACCGGAGGAGGAATCGGGTTGAAAACGAAATCGGACATCTCAAATATATTCGACGACGCAAAAGTCGCGACCGAAACGACGTTTTGGGGGAAACTCTCGGCGGCGTACCGGATTTTTTTTCCACCGTCCGAGGCGGACACGGCTCGGGCGGAAGCGAAGAAACGTTTGAGGATGATCTTAGTCGCCGATCGATGCACGATGAGCGATCAAAGCATGGAAGAGATGAAACAGAAGATCATCGACGTGGTGGAGCAATACGTGGAGGTGGACGAGGACGTGCCGGTGGACGTGAAAGTGAAAGACGACGTGAAGTTTGGGACCGTGTATGGTATCACGGTGCCGGTGTCGAAAGTGAAAGCGGAGTTTGATGCGGAGAACGAAGCATACATGATTGGCGCGCAGTTCGTCTACGACGACGAGACGTGGGAGGAGTTGAAACAAGAAACGGAGGAAGAGGAAGAGGAGGATGAAGATTGATCGATTGAATAATACGTGAAAAGCCGTTCACACACGCAAAGAAACCTTTTGTATTTTAACATAACATAACATAAATTACCCTTGAAATTCTTGCTCTATCACCCCTCTCGGCGCTGTGTACCCGCGCATCTTCTCGATCAACCTCTCGGCGTCGTCGTCGCTCAAGACGATATTCCTCGCTTCTTCGCTGACGAAACCGCTCTCTCGCGCCTCGTCTAAAAACGTCAACAAACTGTCGAAATATCCGTTCACGTTTAACACGCCTATTGGTTTCTTGTGGTACCCTAACTGTTGCCACGTGATGACTTCAAACAGCTCCTCCATGGTTCCGAATCCTCCCGGCAAGGCGACGAACCCGTCCGAGTTCTCCGCCATCAGACGTTTCCTTTCGTGCATATCTTTCGTTTGAATCTGCTCCCCGACGGTTTCCCCGGAAATCTCTCGCGCGCACAAACCGACTGGGATGATTCCCAGGACTCGATTTTGTCCTTCGTCATAGGCGGCGTTCGCGATTGCGCCCATTAAGCCGATCGATCCGCCGCCGTACGTCAGTTGGATCTTTTCAGACGCGAGATATTCCCCGAGCGCTTTCGCCTCCTCGACGTAAATCGAATCGCGTCCAGAGGAGGAGCCGCAAAACACGCAGAGTTTTTTTAGAGCAGTCATCTTATTCTCAGACGTCGTTTCGTTAAAAGCACGACTAAAGTCCCCAGTTCCTTGGTGTTCTTGTTGTTGTTGGTCTCGTCGTCGTCAAAGCCGTCGCGTCTTCTTTTTGTGATGAAATTGGATTCCAAAAGTCGTTAGACATGACGTGAGCGACGAGCGAGGATGAGTAAGGAGGAGGAGAAGACAAAAGAACAACAAAAACACCAACTCGAACGTCTCGGCGTGGAGACGAACTTAAATCCGACGTCGTGGCACGGCGCGTTCAGTTGCTCCGCGTGCGCGAGGAAAAGACTCCCGGCGTGCGAGTTCAGCCACGCGCAAGTGAAGAAGAAACGAGCGAACGAGAACGCCTCGCTCGTGTGTTTACGATGCAGCGAACGCGAGGAAGAAGAGACGATACAGACGACGACGACGATGGCAGGATTGAAGATCGACGAGGCGAAAGGGAGCGCGTTACACGAGTGTTCAAAGTGTAAAGAGCTAAAAGCGGAAACGGAGTTCGCGCGTTCCCAGTTGAGAAATAAAGGTCCAGGGAAGCAAAAGTGCTCCAAGTGCGCGAGCGAGGCGGACGCGATTGCAAATCCGAAGGGAGAGGACGTGAACAAGTTGTTAGAGGAAGCGAGAGAGCAGTCGAGGAAAGCGGAGTTGACGAACGCGCCGGATAAGTTGAAAATATTCGCGAGAGAGGCGGCTTTGGAAGCGCAAGCGGTGACGGGTTTGAAGCCGAAAAAGATAGGCGGCGGCGGCGGGAGAGGAAGAGGGAGAGGCGGGAGAATTGGAGGAGGGAGAGGACGGTAGTCTTCGGTGTTCGTGGTGAGGAGTAGTTAACGCGCGAATAATAATATGATTGCTGCGTGTTACGCTTGTATTCTTCGTCTAAACTTTTTCTATGTATGCGTAGTAGCTAAGCTAAATTTTTCTCTCGTCGTCGTGAAATTATCAGTCGTAATCAGAACGCGCTATATATCATAACTCTCCGCTTCCGTATTGTCTTTGACCACCGCTGCCCGAATCGCTGCTTAAACCTCCCGAAAAACGATGGTGACGATTGTCACCAGAACCAACGCCTTCGGCTTCGGTCGTGAAATCGCTCGTTTCGCTGAAATAGGTCGATTGCATGCCGCCGCGCTTTGGCGTGATATCCGGAAGTCGTAACGTCACGCCGCCGACGTTCTTGGTCTCCTTTTGCATCTTTGGTTGCTTGGAGTATTTACGGTAACTGTCGTCTTCCATACCTTCAGCGGCACCATTATTTATCGCGCCTTCGTCCTTAAACGCGCGCTCGACTCTTGCTTTCGCGATTTCCTCTTTCTCGTGTAAGATTTTCGTCAACAAAGGTTCGGTGGTGCCGACGGTGATTGAATCGACGACGCCCATCTCGCGTTTGAGTTTGCGCAACAAGCGACGGCGTCGTCGCTTTTCATCCGATAAGGATTCAAATGCGACGCCTTTTACTTTACCGCTCATGCCGAGATGATGATCGCCGTTACCGCCAGATTCCATCGAATTACCGCCGCCTATGTTCGACGAACCGTCGCCAAAGTTACCGGATCCTTTTTCGTCAGCCCCGAACAAATCTTCGCGAATGACTTGTCGAATCAAATACTTTGCCGAGCAGTACATGGTTGCTAACGTCGGCAATACAATTACCGCGAACAACCAGAAGAAGTACACTTCGTTGTTGATGACCTCGTGCGGAGATTTCTTTGAGTACACGCGAACGTAATCGATGATGGCAAACTGATCGTCTTGCTCACAGTTTTTGAGCGCTTCCAAGACACCGTACGGAGATACAGACGTTCCAATCCCAACGAAGAACGGCCATCGAGGAATCATCGGAGCCGAATACGCGTTGACTTCGTGCGTGAAGACGTCGTCGATAAAGAACCGTAAAGACTCTTTATCCCATTCGACCGCAAAAACGTGGAACTCTCTCGCCCAATCCGCGTTGAACTTGATCTTCTCCTCTTCGCCTAATCTTGACGATGTTGTGGTCCCAGATGTCGACGAGGATGCAGACGAATTCATCGCTAAATACTCGCTCTTTTCCACTTGATTCATCAACTCGAACGGTCGAGTGCGATCGACGACGTACCCGTCCACCCCGCACGTCGCTCCCGAAGGCATGAAGTGAAACCCAGACTCTACCGCGCCTATCTTCGCACCTGGACCGCCTCGACCTTGTCCAAACGCCTGCGCGACGCGAATATCGCCACCTCTAGGCCAACACGCGTCCTTCGGAACCGTTTTATCTGGATCTGGAAGTAATTCAATTCTCGGAAACACTCCGGCGCACGTGTCTTTATCGTTCGGGTCGTACGACAATCCCGGAAGTCTCGCTCTCACCTCGTATCGACCATAGACCTGACTAAACGCTTTAGACGAATCAATATAACACGACTCAAAGGGAAACTCAGATTCAGAAAACTTTTGCGCTCCGGGAATGTCCAAGAAGACCCCGTTATCGTCGTTATCGTCGTCAAAGTTTTTCGGTTTGTCGTACTTTCCAACCGTTTTCCTCGAGGCGATGACCAAAGCCCCATCGACAACTTTGCAGTTTCTCTCGTGAAACCACGTCTCCTTGTCGACGGTTTCTTCCTCTTGCTCGCCTAGAAACGATCCTTTTCCACTCGTCGACGCCGCTGCTCGAGACTTTTGGCCATTTCGTCTTCTCTCGCCCCCGCTAATAATATCACTACTCTCGCCGCTTCTACTACTATCGCTACTCCCGCCCCCTCCACTATTACTACCGTGATAACTCTTAGATGCTCCTAATTGCGACATCGCGTTGAATTCGTTTGCACTGTTATCTACGCCTGGCTTTCCAACGACACCACCAACACCTCTTCGGCTCGTCGGCGCGCCGTTCCTCGGCGTCCACTTCTCCAAATCTAAATAATCCAAATCAAACTCATCGCTAAACGTCAGCTCCCACCCATCTCTGGTCTTTTGGTTCTTCTCCACGTTCCTGGTCGCTCCAAACACGTGCTCGGGAAACCTAGACTTCCTCTCGATCTCCGTCTCCTCTCTTTTCCCGATCAAAGTCTCCATCAACCCGGGCACGCCGAGCCTTTGCTCTTCTTCCACCAAGGAAGATATCGGAAGGCTGCCGCTTTCCGCGCTCTTCTTCGTCAAATAACTCGAAATGATCGCGTCCACGTCTTTCTCTTTCGTGGCCATCCTCATCGCGTTGCCGATGAAGTTAAATTTTTGCGCCTCTCGTCGCTCCGACGCTTCGCTTCGTTGCCCTCTTGAAGAGGAGGAGGAAACAGAGGATTGCACCAAACTGCTCTCCGTCGGTTCCTCCCATATCGGCACGTTCTTCGCGTCGATAAACCGCGTCTTTAGCTGTTCGTATTCGTTCTCGTCGTCGTTCGTTTCTTTTCTTTTGGTACCAACATCACCGCCGGTGGTCACGACGCCTCGATGATTGCCTTCGCCCATTGTATTCATTTTAGCCGCGGGACGACTTTCTTTCCCCGTGGTCGTCGTCGTCGTTTTCTTTTCTTTTCGATGACGATCGCGAGATGCTGTCGCTCCTCCTGCTTTTTCAGTCTCCTCACCTGCGACGAGAGCGATCGCGATCGCGAGACAGAGGAGCAAAAGAAAGAGGAACGTTTTATGCGGGCGCGCGCGGGTGCTTCTTCTTCCGCGCGTCGTTCTCGTCCGCATTTTCCCCAACAACATCATCATCACCTCGGTCTCTCTCTCTCTCTCTCTCTGGGGAGCGCGTTTTTCTCTTTTTACGTCTTTATTGTGATGAACGACTACTCATGTCCACATCATCTGATATTATTGCGCGGGGTGTGTGTATCTACCGCTCGTGTCGCCCGTCCTACAGAAGAACTATCGCGCGCGCTTGAATTTATGTGGGAAAAAGAGGAAAAAAAATGATGACCAAAAAAAGAGTTCAAAAGTACTGCTGCTACTACTACTACTACTATTACTGCTGCTACTACTACTGCTCATACTGCTAGAGTTCTCGGTCGTCTTTGTTGTATTTGACTTTTTCATCATCGAACTCGTCGTCAAATTCTTCCAATTCGGGCAAACCTCGCTTGATCCTTTCTTGCCTCTTTAACATCTCCTCTCTATCTTTGTCCAGTTGTTTTTTACCGCCCAACGGAGGCACCATGACCACGTCCGGGTGTAAGTGCACTAATCCTAAACTCTCCAACCGCTCGAGATTCATCTCGAACGATCGGAGCGTGTTTTCCACGTCGTCGTGGGGTTTTTCGAAGCCGTCGTGGTCGTTTTGGCTACACGCGCCGGCTAAGTAGCCGTTGACGAACATCGCCTCGGTGGAGTTAAACACCCACGAGTCGTTCTTTAAGTGCTCGTCCGTATTCCACTTCGCTTGGGTCGTTTGTAACTCCACTCTGTTCATCAGCTGGGATTTTTGCTTTTCTCGTTCCACCGGGCGAAAGTTAAACGCGCCGTCGTCTTTACGTAAATTCTGGACGATTTTCGTCGCCACGCGTTCGCCTCTCGGTCCTATCCTCTTCTCGTGTTTCTCTTTTACGATTTCCGTCGCCGCTTTCAGCTGCTCTTGCGTGTGCGGATATATCGCGTGCGCGTACATCTTCGAGTCGCCTCGACCTCTTCTCACCACCCACGGTTCCGGTTCCAACATCTGAAAGTGCATGTCGAGCAACGTTTTGTACGTCCGCATCCCGCCTTCGTAATACACGCGAACGGTTTCCACGTCGTCTCCGCTCACGCGGTGGCCTTGCATCAACACGCGCTCTTTCTCGCCAACTTTAAATCTTTGCCGCCAATCCGCGTTGAGAGAACTATACCCGACGTTTGTCGCGAATACGTCTCGCAAACACCCGTACCGGGCTTCCGCTTTCGCAAAATCTCCGCTGGAAAACGTGGCGAATTCGAGCTCCTCCATGTTGTCTTTCGCTTGGAACGCTTTGAAATCGTCCGGTCGTTTCGTCGCCGCGTTGCCCCGCCACGTTGATTTTGATGATGATCTCTTTCCTCCTCTTCCTCTCGAGGAAGGCACGGAACTTCCATCATCGCTTTGCTTCAGCGCGAAACAAATCGTCGTCGTCGTCGGCGCGGCAATAAACAAGAGAAAGAAGATTTGGAGAAAAACAATCGAAATCCTCATCATTTTCTCTTCTTGTAACTTTGTTTTTGCGTCCTCCTCGCGCCTTCTTTTATGATGATGATGATCGCGTGAAAAGTTGTTGTTGTTGCGTGTTAAAGGCTCGTTGTTATAGTGTTCTTGTTTTTGACACCTTTCCTCTCTCTTTCCGCCGTCGGGAAAAGGAGTTTACTACTACACACGTTGTCTCGTAAAGATTTGCCTTCGGTTCAAGTTAGGGTTACTGTAAAACCCTAAATACAAACCAAGCAAAAATCCTTCACGTGCGTGGGTGAAATTTCCTCATAGTCTAAAGAAATTCGCGGCGTCACTGCTTAAGAAGGCGAGTTTATTACACACACACACACCAAATAGTCCACTTTTTAAAATGTCGAAACTTTCGTCGAAGAAAACGCAAGAAGGCATCAACAACCGTTTACAAGTTGTCATGCGATCCGGGAAGTACACGGTACGAATGAGTGATTGTTTTTGATGAGATCTCTCTCTCTTCTAGGGTCCAAAACCAAAAGATTTGAGATTTTGTGTGGCGGCCCTTCTTTGAGGTTTACTCTCTTCGGATGATCGAGCTCTTTCTCGCGGTCTCTCTCTCTCTCTCTCTCTCTCTCTCTCTCACTTTTTCTTTCT
>Ga0257106_1000390_pt1 | contig 26378 bp, 27 predicted proteins | sample LP_taG_3_FD_190177 | JGI IMG/M metagenome (GOLD analysis project Ga0257106, IMG submission 190177) | Marine microbial communities from Northeast Subartic Pacific Ocean, Canada - LP_J_2011_P26_10m | ecosystem: Environmental > Aquatic > Marine > Oceanic | place: Canada: Northeast Subartic Pacific...
GCTCGCCGATCTGTCAATAAGACCGCCAATCGTATGGCTAATAAGCGATTAAGAGCTGCTGCTTCCGCTGCCTCTTCTGCCGCTGCCGCCGCCCGTGCCGCTGCCAAGGCTTCTGCTTCCGCCAAGGCCTCTGCTGCTGCCAAGGCTTCTGCCAAGGCTTCTGCTGCTGCCAAGGCTGCCGCTTCTGCTTCTGCTTCCGCTAAGGCTGTTTAAATTTAGCATCTAATTTGTTAAATAAATAATACAATTTTACCATTAATTTATTATTTATTATTTTTCTTTTTTAGTCAATTTGATTTCCATTTATTGTTTATAAATGTCATCCTTTTTGTCGTCCAATTGAATTAACATTTGTTCTTCATAATCGTCTTCGTCTTCGTCTTCATATTCATCTTTATCGTAATCGGGTTCAACTTTGTCTTCAGAAATAGGAACATACTTACATACCATTTTTTTTTGTTGATTTTCCAAATTTTTTATTTGTCGCTCTGTATTTTCGTATTCAATTTGTTTTACAAGTGCTTTATATATTTTAATACCATTTAAGTAATCTCGCTCACACGTTAAATATAAGTTCATAATTATTTTCCTTGTTTCACCTACCAACGCATACACTAATTCTTCATTTAGTTCCGGACTTATTATAAATTTCTCATCATCTTTAGGAAGAAATACCAGGTTTAATATTTCTAATAGTCGCTCTTGTCCTTCTGATGTATTTTTCATCATAGTTCTAATATTTTGGGCGTATAATCTAAACAAATCAGAATTTTCATTGTTTTCATATATAGGTTCTTCGTTATTTACACAGTCTTCTTTATTATAGTTTTGAAGTTTTATATCACTAAATTTGGTAATATCAGATGGTATATTTTCTTCCCCTGTAAATTCAGTATAAAATCGCTTCAAATCTTCTTTGAATATTTCATTTGATACTTCGCTTTTAGACATAAAATTTCCTGTTAAATAATCGTAATTGTCATCCATATATAAATTTTGAAACTCGTATATTCCTGGTTCATTATTTAATGTTTCCTTTTCTATGTTTATATCGCAATTATTTGCCTTGAAATATATATCATTGTTTTCATCTGCTTGAATATTCTCTTTTAAGGCACGAAGACGATTATCACATATACTTATTTTTTTAACTTGTGTTTCTACATTTGGTGGTATTCTATCTTTATTAAAAAAATCTATTTCAATTTGGTCTCCATTTGAGTCGCTATATGAATACACTGGATTTATCGTTTTTACAATAGAAGCAAATAAGTGGGCTATTATTATGTAAAATTTAGCAACACCAATACACACTCTATTTTTTTCAGGTTTTTTCATTATATCTCCGTTTAAGGTTACATCAAATTTATCAAATTTATTTGTTTCATTATTCATATAAAAGAAAAATTTCTTATGTTTCATTTCGTTCAAATATTCCGCATTTGGATTCTCATTTGCTCCAAATTGAGTTCTTTGTAATAAGTATTTCACTTCCATACTATTTAAATGATTTTCAAATATTTCAGATGTCATTAAAACCAATTTGTCACAATATTCTTTTTCGCTTAATTTTTTCAACGATTTGAAGTCCATTGTTAAAATATAATTGGTAGCAATGTCATCAATTTTATTATAAAATTCATTCACTTCAAAATGATTGTTTTTTTCAATCGGGGGGTTTTCAATTTGTTCATCTATTTGTTCTTGATTTTGTTCTCCACTTGGTTTAGAATTTTGTCCGCCCATATATATTTTGTATATATTTATTATTAATATTATTATTATGAAACTATTTGTTTAATGTTTTATAATAAAAAAAATGAAATTAATTCCAAGTTTTTTAATAAATCACTAATTATAGTTATAAATGAGTATTAAACTTTCTAAATCAGTTACCTCAAAAAAAGGCAATGACAGCAATAAGAAGAGTAAAAAAGTAAAAAATAATAACATCAACAAGACACAACTTTGGAATATTTTTGAAGACAATGTGGATAACGAAAAAAAGTCCGACCCTTTAGAATGTATTTACCGAAATTCAGGCAATCGTGAAAAATGTGAGCGTTGTGAAAGCACCCTTGCTTTCTCTGATGAAGGTTTCCTTACTTGTACGAACAATTCTTGTGGGATTATTTATAAAGATATGTTGGACCAAGGTGCCGAATGGAGATATTATGGTGCTGATGATAATAATAACTCGGACCCAACTCGTTGTGGTATGCCAATAAATCCTCTTTTACAAGAATCATCTTACGGATGTAAAGTGTTGTGTAATGGAAAAATGAACTATGAAATGCGGAAAATTCGCCTTTACACTGAATGGTATTCTATGCCTTATAAAGAAAAATCTCAATACGACGAGTTCCAACATATCACTTGTATGGCTCATAATGCGGGTATTCCTAAAATGATTATTGATGACGCAATTTGTTATCATAAAAAAATATCTGAATATAAAATGACTTTCCGTGGCGACAATAGAGAAGGCATTATTGCGGCATCTATTTACATTTCTTGTAGAGTTAATAATTACCCTAGAACAGCAAAAGAAATCGCTCAAATATTTGTGCTTGATGTTGGCAGTGCTACTAAAGGGTGTAAAAACGCTCAAGCAATTATAAATGACCTTGAAAAAGACAAATGTAATAATGATAAAACCGATTTAGGTGAAACTACTCCAAAGTCATTTATTCAACGCTTTTGCAGCAAATTAAATATCAATAATGAACTTACAAAAGTATGCTTGTTTATTTCTATGAAAATTGAAAAAGAAAACTTTATGCCTGAAAATACACCACATTCCATTGCTGCTGGTATTGTTTATTTCGTGTCCCACTTTTGTAATTTGAATGTATCCAAAGGTAATATAAAAGTGGTTAGTGAAATTAGTGAAGTAACTATCAATAAATGCTTCAAAAAATTAGAAAAAATTAAAGATACATTATTACCTGATGTTATTATTAACAAATATGCTTAATTTATATACAATTTATGAATAATATATACATTTTATCAATAATTTATTTACAATTATAAACTTTTTTATCATATTCTTCAATAATTTTCCATTTTAACATTGGACCTCTCCATCCAACTTTGGTATTGTCGTCATATTCAGTCCAATTATGTTTCAATGATGTTAAATCAAATATTCCTTGAGGGTCTTCATGAGGCAAATTTCCATCTTTTAATGGATACCAATAATCTTTCTTGTATTCAATATGAAACTCAAAATTGATATATTCATCTTCTTTATCATTTTTTGTTTTTCCTTTCAAATCAACATCTTTTATGTAGCACATTTTGTAATTGTTTTTTAATAATTCAGAAGGTTTCAATGCTTCTTCTTTTTTAATGTCAGGTATAAAATCATAAAAATTACGACATATACATAAAAATTGATTTTCTTCATTATGTTGCATATTTTTCACATCTTGAATGGTTAAAAAATGTGGTTCCATTTGTTCCAACCATTCGTCAATATACAATTCATTTGATGTCATTTGGATTATATATTAGTATTTATATTGTCTTTAAATATGTAGAAACATTATAAATATAATACACATATACTTTATATAAAATGACTCCCAAAATTGTATTTATTGTTCCTTATCGTAGTAGACAACATCATAAATTTTTTTTCTGTAACTATATGAAGTTCATATTAGAAAACAAAGATGAAACCGAGTATGAAGTCTATTTTTCGCACCAATGTGACAAACGTTCATTTAATCGTGGTGCAATGAAAAATATTGGATTTTTAGCAATAAAGCAGAAATATCCTGAAGATTACAAAAATATTTCATTTGTATTTAATGATGTTGATACGATTCCATTTAACAAAATATTTGACTATGAAACAGTTCCAGGTGTAGTAAAGCATTATTATGGATTTAAATTTGCGTTAGGAGGAATTGTAGTTATGAATGGTGGTGATTTTGAGAGGATAAATGGATTTCCTTGTTATTGGGGATGGGGAATGGAAGACAATATATTACAAAGGAGGTGTTTAAGAGGAAATATCAAAGTAGATAGAAGTGTATTTTATACAATAGGGAGTCCAGAAATGTTACAATTATTTGACGGGGTGGAGCGAATTGTAAGTAAAAATGATCCAAGGCAAATGGATGAAAGGAATAATTTCAATGGGTTGACAACAATGAAGCAAATATATTACGAATTTAGCGACAAATCGCCTGATGTGAATGACAATGTATTTGTAGTTCCAGATTTCAAAATGACTTATATTAATACGAGTCATTTTCAAACGTTTATACCTTATAATGAGAATTCATTTCATAAGCATGATTTGAGGGGGAAATCAACTAAGTCGTTAAAGTTAAAGCCGACGACAAAAGATGTAATGGAGGCGCCACATAAATGGCAAAATTTGCCGCCACCTCCGCCGAATAGGAAAATCAAAAATGACGAAGAAAGAGTGATTGATGATGTGAATAAAAATAATATTATTCAGTCGCAAACGCAAAATGTAAAACCAGTTGTTAGACCCAATTTAGTTATGAATCATTATTCAAATAGAAGAAGAGGTCATATGCGGGTTTTGAAGTAGAAATGGGTTTGAATTAAATATATATTGTATTTGATATATAATATATTATAAATGCAAAGTGATAAAATTGACAATATTGTAAACACAATTTTAAAACCTATACACGATAAATTAAATCAATTTCAACCAAAATATGAATTATTGAAAGAATTACCAGAACAAATAATGGCATGTACAAATATTAATCCAGATGATTGTGTTTTAGAATTGGGAGGTTCAATCGGAAGAAATTCCTGTGTAATAAATAGTATTTTAAAAAATAAATCACAACATCTAGTAATTGAACCTTCTATAAATGAAGCAAGGAAGTTAAAAAACAATAGAGATAATAATAATTTAGGATTCTTAATTGAAGAAAGTGCTATATCAGATGTCCCTCTTTATTCTAAAGGATGGTATACATTTACGACACAAATAAATGGTTCAGTTGAAGTAAATACAATATCATATAATGATATAATATCAAAATACAATTTAAATTTTAATGTATTAGTGATTGATAATGAAGGCAATTTTGTTTCAATGCTAAAATCGTTTCCTAATATTTTAGACGGTATAAGATTATTAATTATCGAACATGATTTTAATTCTATGGACGATTTAAATTACTTTTATAAAACAATGAAATCAAATAATTATGAAATTTCATCAACATATCTGAAAAATGATAAATATGGTCCTGGTAATAATTGGAGCGATGGAGTTATTGGCGATAACATATTTGTATCAGTTTGGAGTAAGATATTATGAATTTATTAAAAACATATTTTATATTAATACATATTTATTATAATTTTTATATATCATTCTCATTTGTATTTTGTGGTCTAGATGTTAATGATGCTTTGTCATAAATATTTGAAAAATATTCAAAATCTATATATTTTTCGTTTAGAATATTTTTTAGTTTGTTATACAAATATTTTTTATCCGTGATCATTTTATCAAAGTCTATAAAAATGGTGTCTATTTCATACTTTGTCATTATTACAATATAATTGCTTATTATAGAATTGTAATAGTTCAATTGTTCGTGGATACTTGCTGCGTTCCATAAACCACCTGCTTTAAAATTGTTTTTCTCACGTGATTGAGCCGATTCTTTTAAATTTCGAATGGGAAATATGATACTTTTAATTTTTATTGAGTGATCGTTAATTATTTTATCAATATTAGCAATGAAATTTGGATTTTTTAAAATATAATATTTTTCATTATAATCTCTCTCCATTCCTGAATTACAATTTTTAAAAATATAATTATTATAATCTTCCATATTAAATCCAGTATCATAGTCCAAAAATGAAAAAAGTTTAATTAAAAAAGTTGTACCACATCTTCCAGTTCCAGAAATAAGATATTTTTCCATTTATATAAAACTTAATAAAAAAATGTTATTAATTGAACGAAATAACAGTACATGTTTATTCAAATTGTAATGTTTTCTTTAGTTTTTCTAAACACATATCAAATTTACTACTTCTAAATATTCCTTGTCTTGCAATTTTTTTATTATTTCTAATTTTTATGAAAATCATATCCGTAACATGGTTTTCAATATTATTTATTTCAAAAGCACGTTTTAATAGATATTCATAATCTTTATTTGTGGGCAGTAATTGTTCAACCAATGAATAACGTTTTAAAATCTTTGATATAGGTAATAAATTTCCTATATAAAACCCATTAGTATATCCTTGACCTACATTAACAATTGTTGTAAAAACAGAACTTTTATTATTAAAACATTTTTTAATATCTAAAACATTTATTGGCTTCATTAAATAATAATCAGGACCACATACCACAGCTGCTTTATATTTATTGATATTATTTTCCAAAAAAAGTCCTACTTTTTCTTCAGAATACATTTGACGAAGAGCGTTTTGTATTTGTCCAGGTGGGTAATCATATCTAAATCTTTTTATTTCTTTTTTTATTTCCTGTATTTTTGAATCAATATACGTTTGTTTCTCTTCTTTAAAAAAATCAACATTAATAATTTTGCAATCATCGTTATTAACTTTCAAAGAATCAACTAAAACATCCTCAACATTATTATTAAAAACATAAATATCAACATCAAAATTTTCTTTTAATATACTTATCATATTACAATGTATACTTTCATATGTGTATCTTATTGAACGATTTAAAACTCCAAAAAAACAAAGAATGATTTTATCATTTTTGCTCATTATTTATATATTTATATATTTATATAATTCATTTAAATATATATTACATTAAATATATTATGAAGAAAATTGAGGGTGTAATTTTAATTCTTTCATGTCAAAAGCATTTAAATACACGATTAAAACAATTTAAGCTTCCAAAAAACAATTATGAAAATTGGGAAGTTATCTATATTATAGGTGATTTATTTCTAGAAAATAATTATGAATTTAAAAATCAGAATTTGTTATATATTAAATGTGAAGATTCCTATATTCATTTACTTAAAAAATTAACATTGTCTATAAAATATTTATATCAAATTTTTGATATTCAACAGGGAATTCTGCGATGTGGGGATGATTTGATTTTTAATGAAACAAAATTAACACATTTTTTAAACAATAAAAAATATGATTTTTATGGAAAAGCTTATTGTGGAAAAAATTATTATTCAGAAGATATAGAAGTATTGAAAAATATTAAAATTGATACTTTTATGGCTCAATATTACAGAACACATGATGAAGATTTTGATAATCCACAGCATAATTTAAAAGGAAAAAATATTATGAATTATTTATTAAGACCAGACGTTTGGGGTCCTGCAGGAGTTATTTATTATTTATCAAATAAAGCTTGTAATAAATTAGTTGAACATACGGAAAATATAAAATTTGATATTTTTCATTTTGACTCTTTTACAAAAAGTTATCCATATACAATTGAAGATTGTGCTGTCACATATATAATGTATTTTTATAAGTTTAAATTTGTTAATAATAGCGATTTTTTTGATACACCTAATTCTATAGCAAAACATACAAATGCTTTCAAATAAAAGTTATTACCAGTAACAAGAACTTTCAATATTTTTGTAGTTTTGAGGTTTTTCAGATTCTTTTGGTCTGGTCCAATATTCGTTTAAAAATAATCTTACTATATCATTACGTTCTCGCAACCATCTTTGTCCTAATATTCCCCAATACATTTGCAATACACCACCAATATAAATTGCTGACTTGCCACTTTTATAAATATAATTACAAACCAAATTTCCATATCCACCACAAGATACTAAAGCAATGTCATATTTATCTTTTATATTATCTAACTTATCAGTAAATGTTTTTAATTCTATTAAAAAATCTTCTGAACGTTCGTCTCCTTGCGTTTGTGGTGGTTTAATTGTTATAATTTCACATTCTGGAAATAAATCAATACCATAAATATGCTTTCTAGTTTCAATTTTATCATTTATTGATTCTTGAAATGGTGTAATAAATAAAATTCTTTTGCCTTTTAATGAATGTGTCCAAGGAGTATTTTTTATAAATTGAAAAATATCGTACGTAAATGCATAAATTTTTTGTCTTGAAGAATATACATTGTCAATAAAATTTTGACTATTACTTATGTATTTATATACATTATCATAAGGGACCCAATTCGAGAACATTTCACAATTATTAAAACAGTCCAAATACATTTCTGAATATTTTTTAATTGAATTCATTGAAGTTAAATTTATTCCTGCATTTTTTTTCATTGTAACAATATTATTTTTCAAATATTGCAAAATTTGATTTTGCCGATTTTTGTCAGATAGTTCTAATAAAGGAATAAAACCCGCATAATTCATTTCTACTCCTGCGACTCTTGGTATAACAAAATTTTCGTTTTTATCTATTTTAGTCGATAAATAATGAAAAAGTTTTTCATTTCCTTTATAAATGTTATAATCTTCAATAAAAAAATGTTCATTGTATATCATTTGTGTTTTTAAATATTTAAGTGGTATTATAAATCCATATGGTTCACTTATTATATCTTTTTGGGTATAATTTCTAATTTGAGTATTGTGTAAATGATAAGTTCTTATAAAATCTGGTTCATTTAATACATTATATCCTAATGTTTTCATTAAATATATCAATTTATTATCACAACCTGGCTTACCAAATTCAAAATTAAATATTTTACACTCTTCATTTGTAACATTAAAATTGGAATGAATAATCCACGTATCTTGAGAATCAGCACGAGGACCGAATAATTTTGACTCTTTATATTTATCTAAATTTATACATTCATAACGCAATAATGCATACATTTTTTTATTTAAATGGATATTCGTTTTTTGTAAATTATTAATTGTTTCGTCTAAAAATATATCACTATTCATAAAAATATTATACCCTTCAATTGAATTATCATTGATATATCTAAAAACATCCGCATATTTTAACCTATTTTTTATATTTACCTGAACTATTTTATTACTATCAATTCCTAGTTCTTCTTTTTTATATATTCGTTCGTTCAAAAGGTATATTTTTGATATTAATTTATTTAATACGTTTTTTATTAAACAAGTTCTAATTTCTTTGTGTCTATTTTGATTTGGATGTATGAAATATTGCATAAATATATTGATATTATCGCAATTTTCTGTTTGTAATACAGTACTTTCTTCTGAAACTTCAAAAATCTTCATTATATTTAAATAAAACTACATTTTTCTATTTAAATATTAACTAAATTAAAATCTTATTTGTATTTTCTTGTTTTCAAATGTTTTCGTTTATTTGATTTCTTTTTGTAATTCCTTTTTGTTTTCTTTTCACCATTATATTTGGACTTTTTCTTATTTATCTTTTTCAACGTCTTCCTTCTTCCGCCTTTACTTGTGCCTTTGCTCGCGCCCCCACTTGTTCGCCTCTGATTGATTGTGGATCGACGCATACTTTGCCTTCGTGTTGCCCCTGGATATAATTGCCTCCAATACGCTTTCACTTTTGCCTGTGCTTTATCATACACTTCCCCCGCATCTTTGTATTCATTAAACGACTCATGTAAATCCTTATACTTCACCAAATACTTCGGATTGTTTTGTTTTATAAAATCATTATGGTTCTTCACCTTCTTATTCTTCTTGGCCCCTTTCCTCGGCGGTTTGTGATCCACTATTGCCTCTATTTTGAATATATTTTTCAATTTATTCTTGTAATTTCTTAATTCTTTCTCATGTTCCGGATCATCTAAATCTAATAAGGTCGGTATTGCCCCCTCTATTGCCTCTATATTGTGATTTTCTACATAATCCTTATCATCATTCCTCTTTTTATTATTTGTTTTCCATAACTTCATTTTGTCATAAGGTGGATAATATTGTATTCTATATTGCCCCTTGTCACGATTTATTCCAACTATTTTCGCATAATGATAACCTCTACGCTCAAAATCAGGAATACCAAAATCTTCATAATTTTCAGGTATAACTTTAATAACATCCCCAACAACATATTTAGGCACCACATTGCGTGCATATTCAACTTCATCATCAACATCAACATCAATATAAACCACATCGTCTTCAATTTGACGCATATTTGTATCTTGTTGGGATTTCAAATTGACAATATTTTTATAATCTTCAGAACCTTTTCTCATAAAAGTAAAATATTTTTTATGCGATTCAAAGTTAATACTTTCCAACGGAATATTCCAAATTTTACCCGTTTTCTTATTTTCTCCTTCCTTATAATATTCTTTTAGTTTCACCCATGGTTTCTTGGATTCGTCTGTTGTAAAAGTAAAAAATTCAATCATTTCATAATAAACAAATTTACCTTCATATTTGGTTTTATTATCTGGAATCATATATTGATTATAATGTATAAAATAAGACTCTTCAATCTTCAACAAGTGTGGTGCGTCCTTTTTATTCAACCTATAATCTTGCCCATTTATAAGAACATTTGTTTTCTTAATTTGATTTAATCTTTGTAACTTATCATTTAAATCCATAAAAACAAATACGTAAAGCAATTCTACTTCATCTTCCGAATCGTCTACAACAACATTATCTTGTCCTCGCACTTTATTTCGTTTCACCATTATTTTAGTTAAGTCATCATTTACAACCTTTTTAAAATCATCACCAATAATGTATTTGTTTTTAACATTTTCTTCATCATAATCTTCGTGAATATTTAAATCAACAATGCGTCTTATAATATCAACCCATTCATTTTGAATACTATTTAAGTAATACCATAAAGGTGCTATTCTGTTGAACTTTTCTTCAATAAATATAACATTTTCACCTTGAGTTTCATTTTCATAATACACATGGTTATTTTTTAGGTTCCAATTATCGTAAGCAACTTTATTGTCAAATTTATCTTTTTTGATTAAGTCCAATAAGTCGCCAATTTTGATATAAAAATTATTTGAATTTTGTTTTTGAATTAAGGTTATATTATCAAGTCCGAATTGTTGTTCCAAAAAAGTGGTGTCATTTTCATTTTCATTTTCGTTTTCAATTTCATTTGTACCAAGAACTGAAATTTCGGCGTAAATATTGTTTGCGTTTTCATTCTCATTTTCTAGTTCTAGTTCTTCATATTTAAGTATTTGAATAATTTGATAATCTTTATTGTTGAATTTAAATTCATATATATTTTCCCCATTTTCACCAAAAAAGGCATTTTTATAAGTGTCAATTGTTCCACGATTTTCCTTTTTATTGAAACTTATTTTAATATTCACACCTAAAGGTAATGCTTCTTTATCTTCCCGTGGAAATATACTTTCTTGAAAATAAGGATGATTTGCCATTCGCCTTTTCCAAACACGTGATTTAGGCAATTGAATTGTTTTATCTACTCCACGCTCATCTAATCGCCAAATAGAATGTGGTTGTTTTTCGTGAGATGCAATAATGTCAAATACAAATCCGATGAAAAATTTTACATCAATATTGTTACTAGGAATTAAATACCATTCGCTAGGATAATTATTTTTGAATGTGATATTAGCAGCGGTCAAATAGTATCTCAAATTTTTATGGACGTTTCCTTCTATTTTTTCGGCTAATGTGCTGCCACCTGATGTGGGTGGATATAAATATGGTCTTTTATACATATCGTGAAAGAAAAATAAATAATGAACTTTATAACCAGTTGAATCACCCAATCCAGGAATTAAAAACGTTTGTGCTCCACCTAAACGGCTACCTACTCCGGTCCCTCCTAGACCAACTTTATAAAAAGTATTACCGTCAATATATTTGCTAATAATGTAAATATATGCTACTTTTATTTCAGTAAAATTGCCGTCATTATTGTCGGTAAATTTTTGTTTTTCCACGTCTTTAAAAATCTTATCTGAACCATTATAATCTCTTCCCGATGTGATATGTTGAAGTTCATTTTCATATAATTTTAAGTCAGGTTTGGCCCAATGTGCGTCATCTAATAGTTCATTTGCTTTGTCGCCTAATTTGCGAGCATTAAATAATTTAGGTTTTTGTTTTTTATAACCGTATTTATCAGGTGTATCAACCAATTCAATATTATTGTCAATTGGTCTAGAAACATCTCTTTCTAAATTCATTTCTTGGTCTAAAGAGTTCAAATTTATGTTAGGACTAAAATTCATTTCTGGATCTAAACTTGGTTGTTGTAAAGAAGGAGAAGGTCCTTCAGGGGGAGTTTCATAAATAGTATTTTGGCTCATTGGGATTGTTATTAATATAATAATATATTTTATATACTGAAAATATATTAGTAAGCAAAATAAACAAAACAAATAAAAAATGAATTAAAAAAAGATAATAAAGCAATCACTATTTAACATAAATATGATTAATAGTCAAAGCAAAGGATTGAAAAGGAACACAATAGATAAATATTACACCAAATGTGAAATTGTTGATAAGTGCGTTAACATTTTCAAAGAAATGGTCCAAATAAATGACGACGACTTTTATTGAATCCATTAAATCATTAACAGATAACCATTTGTTTTATGATTTGCATCCCGAAAATGATTTTGGTTGGCATTGATTTATTATTGTGATTTCACTTTAATAATATTAAAATAATCATTTTTTCATTTAAACAAAATATTCGGGATCTATTTGTGGGTCTATTTCGGTGCTATCTATAATAGGTGGTGATGCAACTACCGCATAAGAATTGGCGTTTGTTTCGCCTTTATGCTCTTGCGTATATGTTAAACAATATTCCGCAAATACTGTCTTCAATTTGCCATCATATATGTTGGTTATTTTGACATCATTACCTTTCGCCAATTCAAAGTCCAAATCTTGCTTCATATAATGTAAAGCCAGTTTCTTCGCATCGGCCAATTTTATCGTTACACATTTGATTTCAATTCCGTTTAACTTTGATTGCTTTATTACTGCATACATTGTCCTAGTTTAGTTGTCATTTTGTCTTTATATTTGTTTTTTAAATTAAAAATCATCTGAAAAATCAAATGTATTATCATCCACCGTCTTATCGGCCAACGCATATTCACTCACTCGCTTCTCAAAAAAGTTCGTCTTTGACTCCAATGATATCATATCCATAAAATCAAAACTATTCGCCACATTGTATATCTTATCGTATCCCAATTGGATACATAATCGGTCCGCAACAAATTGAATATATTGCGTCATCATCATTGAATTCATTCCAATTAAACGACACGGCAACGCATCACAAATAAATTCGGTTTCAATTTCTACCGCCTCTCGGATTATTTCGTGCACCTTACTTTTCTTCAATTTGTTTTCCATTTTGTCATATAATAAGACCGCAAATTCCGTATGCAATGCTTCATCCCGTGAAATCAATTCGTTGGAAAATGTAAGCCCAGGCAACAATCCCCGCTTCTTTAACCAAAATATACTACTAAACGCACCACTAAAAAATACTCCTTCAACACAAGCAAACGCCACCAATCGCGTCGCAAATCCACTACGATTATCTTTTATCCACTTTTGCGCCCAATCTGACTTCTTTTTGATACACGGAAAATTGTCTAACGCATTGAACAATCTATCCTTTTCCACCTTGTCATTTATATATGTCTCTATTAATAAACTATATGTCTCACTATGTATATTCTCCATTGCTATTTGAAACCCATAAAACGCTCTCGCTTCCGATACTTGGACGTCCGACATAAATCGCGTCGCCAAATTCTCCAATACTATCCCATCACTTGCCGCAAAAAAGGCCAAAATCATTGACACAAAATGCTTCTCATCTGCTGTCAATTTTTTCCAATCGTCCAAATCTTTGGATAAATCTATTTCTTCCGCCCTCCAAAAACAATCCACTTGTTTCTTATACATTTCCCATATGTCATTATATTGAATCGGAAATGCTACAAAGCGTTTATCGTCTGGTGTAAGTAATGGTTCATTTTGCGTTCTTGTCATCCTAAATAATATATACAACAGATTTTTATATTTGTTTATTAAATTATTTATTTATTTGATTTTCTATTTCTATTTTTACAAAGATAAATCGTTTTTATTATGTAAATTTGGTTTCAGTTTGTTTCCAGTTTGAAATATATGGGGTTCGCTTATTGATATTTAAATATGTAAAATAAGTATTTAAATAAATAACAACTTACTTTATATAAATGGCACCAATTAACTTGAGTTTATATTCGTCCCTTGTGAATTATCATTTTAATCGTAAATTCAATAATCCAAGTGAAACAAACGAAACAAATTATAAATTCAACCAATTTGATTGCGATATTATTTTTTCAAAATATATGAAATGTTTAGTCGGTCAAAACATTAATTGCGAAAAAATTCACGACCAATTTGAAAAATGCTTGTATCTTAATAATCCTAATCAGGAATAAATTATAAATAATAAAAATAAATTATAAATTATAATTTTATAAAAATAAATCATAATTGATTTCAAATAGAAGGCAAATATTGTAAATGATCATTGTCATACAATGTTACTGTATAGATTTCCTTTACTCCATCTAAATACACTGTATCTCCATTATATAATTCATCACAACCATATTCCGTCATAGCACTTTTCCCTTTCACCGATATTGGCAACTTTACACTATTATATTGGTCACTCATACTATAATATTGCCATTTATTGCGATTAGAATACAATGGCTTACCCATTAACGGCACTGGACCATTACCACTTCCATTCCCATTTTGCGCCGTTAATAATCCCACTTGACGAAACTTCGCATTATGTAAGGAATTTATATTTGTGCTCTTATTGATACTATTTCGCATAGTATTATAATGCCTATTGTAATTACTGTCTTTTAATGGCGGTGTATATGGATTCAATAATACATCTTTGGGCTCATTATGGACTGTATCTGTGTGAAAATTTACACTGTAATTATCCGGCGCTAAAAAGTTTTTCACTAAATCTACTTGGTTTACAGAATTTATTTGACTCGCATTCTTTGTTATATCCTCTCTCAACCTTTTGTATAAATAATATCCTCCTATTCCTACACAAGCTATTACTATATAAAATGTCATATCCTCAAAACATATTACCCCTTTAGGACAAACTTTTTTCCCTTTTAACTTCAATTTGGTTTTCATATTATATTATATATTAGTATTCTATATTTTATAATATTTTTTTATTTATATCTCTTCTTCCATAGTTTCTTCATCCTCATCCTCATCCTCTTCTTCCATCATTTCTTCATATTCTTCTCCTTCGCCTTCTTCCATTATTTCTTCTTCGTCATTAACAATTCCAGTTGCTAATTTTGATAATTTGCCCATTTTTTCATTCAATTCCTTCAAATTCGCATCTAATTCGTCTTCTTCTTCGTCATCACCTTCGTAGCCTTCTTCGTCTTCATTGCGCTCTTCCATACCTTCAATATTGTATCCCATGTATGAAACTAAATTTACTATCAATAATGGCGCGCCTAAAACAACTACCATATTTTTTGAATAAACACTTAATATTATCGCTATTGTAATGTATAATAACACTATATTCATTTTACCTATTTGAATAAATCCTAAAATATTCAAAAAAGAAATAATCGCCGTCCCATATAAAAGAGGATTATTGGATACCAACTTCTTGTTTTTCATAATATTATCAACAAATTTCATTATATAATATTATAAGATTATAAAAATTATTTATTTCTTACCTTTTCTTTTTTTCTTTCTAACTATCTTTCTTCTACTTCTTCTTTTAGATTTAATGTTTCTAGTTTTTCTTGGCTTCTTCGCTACCCTCCATGTTCTTGTTTTGCGTCCTTTACGTCTTCGTGTTGAACTCGCACTGGACGAAATATAACCTCCCTTTAAAACATTCCCAGATATTTTTTTTGTAAATTTTTTAATAGAACAAACTGCTTTCTTAATTGCTTTCGTAATATTATGCATTTTGTATTTATAATATAAGTCCAGATTATTTATTTATTCTTCATTTATTTTTATCAGTTTATTTATTATACAATTCTTCAATTTTGGAACTCAATTCTGAATCATAATCGTTTGTTATTGCGTATACATATTGCTGTATCTTTTCTAACGCATCTATTTGCTGCTGCTTGTAATCATTTAGTTCTTTTTTTATAAATGATGACATCTCTTTCTTTTTGGACGCTAAATCTTTCTTCTTGTTTTCTAACTCCTTTTGTATTTTGAGAAACTGTTTTTCTTTTATAAATTCATTGCTCTCTTTATTTACATTCTTTATTTTACGCTCTATTACTTCATCTTTGAAATCTAATTGGGCTTCAGATTCGTCGTCACTATTGATGTCATTATAATATATTTCGTCTTCCTTATTTTGACTTTTTCTAAATATGGGATTGATTTCATATAACGGTTCTTCTCCGTCTTCTAATTTGTATTTTATTACTACCATTTATATATTTATCTTATTTTTTCTTTTTATATGTTTTTCTTCTTTTGTTTCCTTTTCTTTTCTTCTTTCTTCTTTTTTTCGTTTTTTTCTTGTAATTCTTCTTCTTCTTCTTTGTTTTCTTCTTTGTTTTGGATTTTGATTTTCCTCCTGATGTCCCATCTATAACTTTACATATTTCACTTTTACTTCGTGTATAGGGTGATTTACTAATTATTTCTTTTATAGCATTTAATTTGTTTTGACATTCAGTTTCCATACTATTTTTCTCTATATTAGAAATACTATCTAAAACTTTATTTATCTCACATGCCATTTTTTTATCACATATTAATTGTCCTGGTGAGGTTCCTCCTTTTTTCATCCAATATATAAACTAACTAGATATTTATTTTTTTCTCGTTTTTGTTTTCTTTTTGGTTCGTCCCTTTCTTCTTGTTTTCTTTTTGCCTCCTTTGGTTGGCGTTTTTTCATCAAAAAAGTTCAAAGCATCAGGTGTTACGTTTTTATATGATTGTGTATTTTGTTTTATAGGAGTCAAATCATCATACGGTACTGTATCTGGTGTTTCTGATACAATATTTTTTATAGGAGAATTACTATTATTATTCATTTCTTTTTTAATATATTGAATAATTTTTTTCCGCGTATTATCAAATAAATTAATAAATCTTTTATCGTTTACAATTTCTTCTAAATCTTTTATTTTGTTCAATAATTTATCGCAACTAATATCAGTTTCTTTTAACAATATTTCTATTTTTTTTGTATTCCTTTTATTTTTACATATTTCTTTAATTTTGTCACTAGCGAATTTAATATAATTACTTAAATTTGTTGCAGTTCTGGAGTTTAAATTGGGAAATTGAAAATCTTTTCGTAGATATTCTAGAACTTGTTCTTTATCATTTTCAAACGTATAATTGAAGTGTTCTACAAGAATATCTTCATTAATTTTCTCATTTTCAATGATTTTTTTAAATTTAGAAAATACTTTTATATAATTATCAATGATATTTAAATAATAATTTAAGTCCTCATCATTTTTAATTATTTTATTGCGTCTGTTTTTAATTTCCTTTTTTTTCTCTTCTATAACTGATTTACCCAATTTAACACGATCAATTTCATATTTATTTTCGTTTCCCTCTGAATTAAAGTACGTAAATGTTATTTCAATAAGTTGAGATTTAATTTTCTTGATTGTATCAAGAAAATTATTTATATATTCTAGTGCTTCCTTTTTAGGACGTTCCTTTTCTTCTTCTTCCTTCTTCAATCTTTCTGCTTCTTCCTTCTGCCTTTGTGCTTCTTCCTCTTGACGTTTTCTTTCTTCTTCAGCTAGACGTATTCTTTCTTCTTCTTCCTCCTTTGCCCTAATTGAGTTCAAATCGGCTTCAACTTGTTCCTTTTCTGATGTCAATTTGGCGATTAATTCTTCTAATTTAGTAATGTGCTCTTGTAGTGGCGAAACTATATTTTGTAATTTAGTAATGGTTAACAGGTCATATTCTATCTGTGCTTCTTTAGCCGCAATTTCTTTATTTTTAGCTTCAATTTGTGCTTTATTGTCTGCAATTTCTTTATTTTTAGCTTCAAGTTGTTTTCTTAGTTCATCAATAGTAATATCCTTCCCTTTTAAGTCTTCGTTTAACATATTATTTTGTTCTTCATATTGGTTTTTCAAATCTTCTTGTTGTTTTTTCAAAAAATCAATTTGTTTTTTTAATTCAGTATTTTTTCTTTTATAAGTTTCTAATTCTTCTTGTGTTGATGTCAATTGTGTTTTATATTGTGTCTTTTCATCATTTAATCTTTTTATTTCACTTTCTAACCTACCTTGTTTTACGCTTAAATCCTCATTTTTTTTTTGTAAATTTTTATTATTACTATTTAATCTTTCTATTTCTTGTTTATCTTTTTCTAAATCAGATTGCAATTGATTATTTTGGACTGATATTTTTTGAAATTCATTATCGATACGTTTTTTGTATTCCTTTAGTTCTTTTTCATATTCTTCCATTTTTTTTGAAATATTTTTTTTCTCATTTCTTAAACTCGATGATTCTGCCTTAAGCTTTACTAAATCGTCTATTAACTGTTTTCGTAATTCTTCGTTCATATTTTCGGATTCTAATAAATTTGATGTCATTTTAGCAACTGCTTCATCTAAAGAAACAGCACTTTTATCCTTTTCTTCTTCTAATTCTTTGGCTATAGCAGCCAATTTCGTATCGTTTTCTTTTTTTAATGGTTCATTTTCTTCTGTTGCCATTTCTATAGTGTTTTTTAAACCTATATTTTCTTCTGTTAGTTTTGTTATTTTGTCATTCATATCAGTTTCTATTCTTTTTGAATTTTCATCTAATTCTTTATTTTTGTTGTTTAAAACATCTATGTCATTTTTAAATTTATTTATTCCTTGTTCTTGTTTTTCATTATTTTCCAATAAAATCTTATTTTCTTTTTCTTTTTCTTTTAATTCTTTTTTTTTTGTTTCAAGATTATTTAAATATTCATTTAACTTACTATTAATTTCAGATTTATCTCCTTCATGATTCTGTATTATTTCTTCTATTTTTTTCTGAAACTCTTTACTTCCTTTTTCCAATTCATCATCCATTTCTTTTTTATGTGCGTCTTTCAATTTAGAATATTTATCTTTATCTTCCTCTTTTTGTTTATTATAATTTTCTTTTTGTATACTATAATCTTCTTTTTGGTTTTCAATAATTTCTTGTAATTTTTTTATTTCAACTAATTGTTCGTTTATTTTTTCAGTATCTTCAATAATATTATCCTTTTGCTCTTCTAGTTTATTACTAACTTCCTTTATTAGTTCTATAACTCTTTCTGTCTTTAATTCAACAACGCCTTCAATTATTTCTATATTTGGTTTCACATATGCTTCAAATTTGGTCTTCATATTGCCTTTTACAAAATCTCTCATTAAATTCAAATTTGGTTCATAAGTCATATCTATTTTTTCCAAAATTTCCTTCGCATAAAACTCTGGGTCTCGTAACTTTTGAAACTCTTTTAATAAGTTCTCTAACTCTTTTAACCCCTCTGTTGTTTTAACATTTCCATTCAGGTTTTCTAAAAAGAAATGATGATAATATTTTGTAAATTTGGTTTTTGTTTCGTTATCATATTGTTTCCCTTCTTGTTCTACAATTGTTGAAAAAAAATTCTCCTTCATATTGGTTTCATTTAGAAACCTTAATTGAGGTATTTGGTCTTGAATTATTGACATCACATTTGAACTATTATAATGACTATTTGTTACTATGTCATCCACTAAATCATTCATAAAATGTTTGTTTATAAATTCGGTTACATTTTCCTTCCATGTTTTCTTATCACCTTTCATAAATCTTTTGGTTTTTGTAAATATATCATTCAACGAAAGCAATGATTCATGTGTTATAGGAATTTTGCTTTGGGTTGCCTCCAAATTTATATCCAATTCAAATTCATATGCGTCTTGTGTTGAACCCAATTGATATTTTAATTGAGATTGCTCTTCCTTCAATTTGACTACTAATTGTTGCATCTTTTCGTAATATTTGTGCTCCAATATTTCATATGACTTGGACATTGATTCTTTTTCTTCATTTGACCCTAATAAACCTTTATAATCATAATTCTTTATTTTGCCTAACAAACTTTCACCCTTTTCTTCTTCTATTCCTTCTTCTATTTCTTCATTTTGTTCTTTATTTTCTTTTTCTTCTTCTTTTTCGGGTATGATTTTTTTTATTTTCTGTATTATGTGGATACAAATTAAGGTTTCTATTATATTCACCCAGGTTTCAATCATTTTGAACTTTATTAATGTTTCCATTATGACTATTTTTTGCATTTTTTCTAAATTTGTATTCGTCTCCATTATTATATACTATATAAAATATATACATTTTATACAGTATATTATTTATTTAATCCTGTTTTTCTTCTGCTACTGCTTTTAATCTTGCATCTTCTACTGCTTTTAATCTTGCATCTTCTTCTGCTTTTAATCTTGTTGCATCTTCTTCTGCTTTTAATCTTGTTGCATCTTCTTCTGCTTTTAATCTTGCATCTTCTGCTGCTGCTGCTTTTGATGCGTTATCTTGTGGATTATTATTTCCATCCCCATTATTTTTAACACTAGTTTCCTCAACAACAGGTTCTTCATTCACTTTTTCACTCGTTTTCGCAAATTGGAAACCCATTTTGTTACAAAATTCGGCATATAATTTGGGGTCTTGGACGAAATTCATTACATCAAAATTGTTATTGTCTTTTTCTTGATTCATTTTTAACATTCCACTTAATATTCCATATTGTGTAAAATAATTACTGGCTAACGCCACTTTTAACATCTCACTTGTATCTATTTCTTTTGATTCTTTTGTTTCCACTGTATTGGTTTCATTTGATTTGGGTTTTGGTTCTTCTTTTTTGGTTACTTCTTTTTTATTTGTTGGTTGTTCTATTTTTGCTGATTCTTGATTGTTCTGTTCGCTGTTAGAAATAATAATAATATTTTCAATATCTTTAATATCATCATCACTAATATCACTAATATCACTAATATCATCTTCAATATCTTCATTATTATTATCTTTAATTGTAACTTTAAATTCATCATCTTTTATATCATTTAAGTCTGTGAAATCAATTTCTTCGTTTAAATCAGTTTTCTTAGTAAGTTTTAGTTTTTGTTTTACGAAAGCAACTAATGCCTTTTTCTTATTTTTTGCTTTCGATAGTACTAACTCCAATTTTTTTTTTAATGGGTCAGTCAGTTTTGAAACAATTGTTTTCAACACATCACCTCTTTTCCCTCCAACTTGGCCTCCAAGAACGACGCCAACTGTACCTCCAACAGAAAGAGAATGTCCATGTGACGCTTGTCCACCCCGTTTCTTAAGTGTGCTTGTTGCCAAATTTTTGCGACCATTTTTCCTGTTGAAACTTTTATTGTTTCGTCTTCTTTTTTTACCTCTATTTTTCCTTATTTTCCGTGTTTGAGGATGGTTAAATAACTCTAAAACCTTTTCTATTTTCTTCTTTGTAATATTTAGTGTCATATTTTTATTCTATATATTTAATAAACATTTATTTTTCATATTTTCATTTAAATTTGGATTAAAAATTTGATTTAAATTTATAAAATAATATTGATTCTTTATTAATAAATATCTGGTTATATTAATATTAACTATGGCTTCTCCTTACAATTATGTAAATACTGAAATAGTTGACAACTATTGCTTCGATAGTTGCGAATTTAAATATAATTATCAACCAATCGACCTTCCTGATGCTATTCCTAACGATGGTAATAAAATTTTTCAAATACCTATTTCAAATCCAAATAATTATAAATGTAAATTTTCTGGAGAAAAATATAAATTAACAAATGTTTACATTATTCTAAATACTGCTGAAAAAAAACAAATACAACATACTTATGAAAGATATGAAACTGGCACAATTATCGGGGAACTCATTATGTCCCATAAAAACGAAAATAATACTCATAATTTGAATATATGTATGGCAATTAAAGGTGTAGATTTTGATACCGATTTAAATGAAATACTTAAAAACAAAAATGAAAGAGGAATTAACAAAATGCTTTTAAATGATTATATACCTTCTAAATCATACAATTATTATGATTCAAACAACAATGGAGACAATTCAAATACACATTGGATTGTATTTGATTATAATCAACATATGTTATCCATTAATATTGATACTATAGTTAGTGATGGCACTGATAATATAACAGTACCAGAAGCACCTTCTACAATAAATTCAGTTCAATATCACGAAAAAGGTCCGCAATATATGGACAACTCAAAACAAGTAAGTTGCACTAGAATATCAACCAATTTAGAAAATTCAGATTCAAAATCAGAAAAAACTTTATTTAAAAATGGTCTATTCGGTCAAAAAGATCCAGTAATAGTATCATTGTTATTTTTTATATTTTTTATTGCTTTTGTAATACTCGTTATGAGTATTTTTTACGCTATAAATAATTTTTCAAATGTAAAAAGTCCTTCTTTTAATTTAGAAACAATCAAAAATATGATAATTCAAAATAAATATATAGTCGGAGGAGCAATAATAGCAATAATAGCAATTACCGCACTTGGATTAAGTATATCAACAGTTGCTTAAAGTTCATTAGCGTCATGATTCTCCGACAAAACGGGTTCATAAGGCGATTTCGTCATTTTAGCACCCAATGGTTTCATTTTAGAAACAATTTCTTCTTCTAATGTTTTATGTAAAGCATTAAATGAATTCATTATTTTAGATTTCTTATTTTCGCTTGGTGTATATTTAGAAACAATACCTTGACTCATTAATTTGAAAGCAACAATAACGCCCAATGTAGCTAAAATAGGATTACACTTTCGGAATAAATATATAATAACACAAACTAAAACCAATTTGCCCCAAATGGATGCAGTAAATTCAGAAACTTCAGAAGGCAATTTATAATCCATTACCACAAAAATTACAAACAAAATAGATAAACCTAATTCGCACAATGACTTGGTATTCATCTTCATTTTATATAATATAATAACACAAAAAACAAAAACAAAAATGATTTAAAAATAAATTAACAATTAATATAGTTTATAAAAATAAATCAAAAATGAATAATCAAAATAACAATTCTTATTTAGGTGCTAAAGGATACACTATTTTGAAAAGCGATATTTCAATTTCTTTACAAAATGAAATCAAAGATGACCTAAATATTAAACCCTATGTGTCTCAAGGCGAGGCCAAATCGTATCCCGTTTATCGCGAATCATTTAAAAAATTATATGTTCCTCGTTACTACGGATTGAATAAATTAGGACCTCCAAAATCCAACAATATTGGAAACGGTGAAACCATTAATTTAGAATTCAATGGAACTTTACGTGAAAAACAAGAACTAGTTGTATCCACTTATATGAACTATATTGAAAATCCAGACAAACAAGGAGGTTTATTAGAATTACCGTGTGCGTTTGGAAAGACCATTTTGTCGCTAAATATTATTTCTCGTGTTTCCAAAAAGACACTCATCATCGTCCATAAAGAATTTTTAATGAACCAATGGATTGAGCGTATACAAGAATTCTTACCGACAGCTAAAGTAGGCAAAATTCAAGGTCAAATTATAGACATGGATGACAAAGACATTGTTATTGGGATGTTACAAAGTTTATCTATGAAAGAATATCCTACGTCCATATTTGAACCATTTGGACTTACCATTATTGACGAAGTTCATCATATTTCCAGCGAAGTATTTTCCAAAAGTTTATTCAAAATTGTCACCAAACATATGTTAGGATTATCCGCCACTATGAATCGCAAAGATGGAACAACTCGTGTATTCAAAATGTTCCTAGGTGATGTTATTTATAAAGGCGAACATGATGAAAAGAGAATCGCAACTGTAAGAGCAATTGAATATAGGTCTCACGACGAAGAATTTGAGGAAACAGCATTAGATTTTCGTGGGAAGCCAGCATTTAGCACAATGATAAGTAAAATTTGTCAATATAATCGGCGGTCAGAATTCATATTAAAGGTGTTGAAAAATATGTTGGACGAAAATCCAAAGCAACAAGTGATGATATTGGCGCATAATAGAAACATATTGACCTACTTTCACGACGCAATTAAGCACCGAAATTTGGCAACAGTTGGGTATTATTTAGGCGGAATGAAAGAAAAAGCATTAAAAGAAACGGAATCAAAGCAAATTGTAATAGCGACATATGCGATGGCAGCCGAGGCGTTGGATATAAAGACACTTACGACACTCATCATGGCAACAAGTAAGACAGATATACAGCAAAGTGTGGGGCGAATTTTGCGAGAGAAACACAGTAACCCCATTATTGTGGATATTGTAGACACTCATGACATATTTAAGAGTCAATGGAATAAACGAAAAGCATTTTATAGAAAAGAAGATTATAAAATATTTTACACAAATAGCGATGCTTATGAACCAGATGTTTCAAAATGGGAACCTATTGAATACAAAAAAAGAGGCAAAAAAAATATTCAAGTTGATGATGATACTGATGATAAATATAAACCCATTGGCGTTTGTTTGTTGAAAATGAAGAAATAAAGTGATATTTATAGTATTTCATCTTTTTTTTCTTTAATTAACGATTCCACTAAATTGGTTAAATATGAAACTTGTTTATTTAAATTGGTTATTTGTAAGCTATAATTATCATTTGTTGTCATATTTGTATCGGTATCTGCTTCATTTCTCAATTCTTTTTTGCAACTATTTTTTTCATTATATTCTAATTCTACTTTTTTATGCTTGTTGGTTAATAAATGTGTATAATATGATGCTTTTATATCTGTACTATAGTTGCAATAACAACATGTATATTTACTATTTATTTGAGAATCTTTTAGTTTATTAATATGTTTCTTGCAGTTCATATGATAATCAAAGTTGCTTTTTTTATTTGTTTGAAAATTACAAGCAGAACAAATATATTCTTTTTTGTTTTTTACATTGTGATCTATTTTAATATCATTTGTAATATTGAAATTATTAGCATAAGTCTCATTATAATAATTGCCATTTTTTATTACATTATCATTTGTTACTATAAAATAAAATAAATTATCCATTTCTTTTAAATCGCCTTCAAAATATTCATTTCCTTTATATATTTTAAATTTTTTATTAAAACTACAAAGCAATACTTTTTCAATATAACTAGAATTATTAAAGGTTCTTACATTGTAGATAATAGAATTAGACCCATAACTTTTACAACGACTTAAATTGTTCTTTGTTGAATGACCTAATTTTAATATATTAGTGTTAATAAATTCTTGTGGTTGTAATAAATATACTATTCCCATATAGCATATTATCAAAATATACTTATATTATTTTTAATCAAATTTAAGCCAAACCTAGTGCCAAAGAGGAAGAAGATAATGCTGGATTGCTGTGTTTAAAACTAGCAAATGCTTCCTTTTTTGAATACTTATTTTTCTTTTTATTACTCTGATTTTTCTTTTTATTGCTTTGATTTTTTCTTGTTTTTTTATGTTTGCGTCTTGGTTTCAAAGTGTTCTTCAATTTGGATTTCAATTTGGAAATTGATTTTTTATTGTTTGAAAATTTCTTCAATTTGGATTTCATTTTGGACGCATTTTTTTTCGTTGATTTGTATTTTTTTGATATCTTATGTAGTTTATGTTTTACCGAAACCATTATAATATAATAAAAGATTATAAAAATTTATTATATTATCTATAATTTGCTTTATCAATAGCAACAAGTTTAAATAAATTACGAAAAAACTTTTTATTGGCCGCATCTAAATCTAATTTACCACCAAATGCTTCATATGCTATTTTACCATATTCATTATGTTCTTTAGATTTAAAATCCGTTAAACAATGTGGATATTGCTGTTGGTATTTACCTTGTAAAGCTATTGTATTTAATCTTGATATATCTGTTGCAATACCAGTTAGACGCAATTTTTGGTCGTTATCTTTTTCCCAATTGTTTTTATCTCTGATATGAATTATTTCGCGTTTAATATCACTACAGTGTAACGGTCTTCTTGTAACATCCAATTCTTCCAAATGTTTCATAAATAAATTGGAAAATCCTTCAACATACCCTTTTTTCGCCAAATATTTCAAATCTTGAACTGTTACTTCAATTGAATCAATAAATTCATCTATACTCATAGCATCTTTACAAGTCTCATTGAGGAAAAAGTTTAAATTAAAACTATTGTTATTCTGCTGTTGTATGTTGTTTTGTGTATTAATATTAGTAGATGAACTTGTATCTGATATAATTTTTACAAGTGTGTTGTTATTTTCAACTAATACGGTATTTTGTT
>Ga0257106_1000391_pt1 | contig 26345 bp, 21 predicted proteins | sample LP_taG_3_FD_190177 | JGI IMG/M metagenome (GOLD analysis project Ga0257106, IMG submission 190177) | Marine microbial communities from Northeast Subartic Pacific Ocean, Canada - LP_J_2011_P26_10m | ecosystem: Environmental > Aquatic > Marine > Oceanic | place: Canada: Northeast Subartic Pacific...
AACATGGTATCTGTCCATGTTCGTTCGAGTGGTGTCACCAAATCATGAACGAGGATCGCACAAATGGCAGTCACCTGCAACAGAACGATCACTCGTAACTTCATCAATGTACGAAACACATTGAACCAACCCGGGTGCGAGGTCTGAACCACCTCCCCAACACCCAAATCCATAATTACTCCTCCTCGGAAAGGGCGTTAGCGTTTGATTCAGAAATGCGCATGCTAAACAACGCCATGGAGGCTATCAATAATCCAGTGACGCCGACGACCAAATGAAGCAAGGAAATCCACTCAGGGAAACTGTCCATCTTTGCAGCAACGATGTAGGTTCCACCGATCATGACATTGAGCATCCAAAACCCTGCGGTCACATCGGTGATTCGCCCAAATGCAGGGGTCGCACCATGTTCCCTTGCTTCGGATCGTATTCTTGCCGAACCTGCAACAAGAACGAGTCCCACAATTAGAGCGCCGAACCGGTGCACCATTTGAACCAAAACACCTGGCCCATCAAATGAAGGAAGAACACTTCCGTTGCATGTCGGCCAACCGGTTGGGAACCCAACTGAGCACCCTTGATTGTATTGACCTCCCGCAGTCGAAGAGACCCATGCGCCAAGGATGAGAAGCGTAAACACAGAGCCAACCATGGCGTCCACGCGACGCTTGTTGGCGGCAATGAAGGCTTTTGGAAGTTGGAACAACGGGTGTGTCGAACCCTCTTTTGAACGCATTTCCATGTGTTGGAAAATGAAAGCGGCTGAAAAGATACAAGCCATCGAAAGGTGAAGCGCCACCGACCAATCTGCATTATCAAAGAACACTGTCAATGCGCCAGCAGTAGCCTGAAGAATCAGCATAATTCCGGCAAAAAGCGCCAATTTGTACGCCTTATCACCATAGGTGGAACGGCGAGAGCGCAGCAACAAGGCATTGAACAAGACAGGCAGTGCAATCACCCCGACCATCGCTCTGTGAATCCATTCTGTAAAAATTTCAAATGTGGTGTAGCGGTGATCTGCGCCTCGGGAATCGATCTCCTCAGGGTTGGCTTCCCAGTAGGTGGCTTGATCCTCGGTGGAGATGTCAAATCCCCAAGTTCCGAAGCATTGAGGCCAGTCGGGGCATGACTCACCTGCGTCATTGATGCGGATTGTGCCGCCTGCTACGATGATGACCAGAGCCATCCCCAACAAAACGAGAGGGAGGGTTGAGGGGCGACGCCACCATACTGCCTCCATGGGTGAAGGTGAGAGGGGACCCCTTTTGAACACATTCCTACACCCTAACACTGTGGGTAGAATACGAATCTGGCGCTCGTTGCTGCTGGTCGTGGTTCTGCTCGCTTCCAGTGGTTCGGTTTTATCCATAGCCAAAGCCGATGAGTCCATCTTGGAACAAGAAGGCGTTACACTCGATGTCCTTTTGCTTGATGAAGCGTGCTTGGAACAAGAGGCTTGTGACCCAGTTCGACCTGAACACTTTGTGGAATACTTCGGAGCAGATTGGTGTGAACCTTGCAAGGTGCTCGATCGTGATTTAGACGCTCTAGTCGATAATGATACCTTTGTGATGCGGCATCACCCTTCTCCGGCCGATCTTTCTTACAACACCGACTCCTATCAAAGATTCAACCGAATGTACAGATTATTGTTCCTCCCGAGTTTAATTCACAATGGAGATGGACTGCTCACAGGCACAAGTCAAGCGCAAGACCTAGGGCGTGTAATCAGCAACAGTACGACCGAATTGGAAGGGCTAAGTGAGGTGTCAGTCAGCAACGGTACGCTAGCGTGGAACACCTCGATCAACGGCACAGTCACCGTTTGGCGATTGGCCAATGTCGCCCATGAAACGGAACCCTACATCCACAACGACATGGTGGTCGGAGCCTCGCACTTCAACTCGACAGCTCGACAAGGAAACATCAGTGAATTACTGTCCATTAACGGGACGGGGCTTGTTGTGATGTTGGAAACCGATGGAGTACGAAACTTGACGGTGAAATCTGAAACACCTGCTGCTGGTTTGGATCTGATTGAAAACGAAGATAACGGAGTCATTTCCACGTTGGAATCGCAGCCAAGAGGCACCCTTGCCCTCGCTGCCACCTTTGTCCTGTTGCTTCTTTTAACCCCAGCGTTGTTCATGTGGAAAAACACCGTATCGGCCCCAAAGAGCTTGGGTGCCGAACAGGAATAGGCCTTTTTCCGCTGCTCTTTGCGTGGGTTAGGTTCAAGAAGAGTAGGCAGTACGGCAGCATGCGACACTGTCGCAGGTCATCTCTTATGGTCAAGCCAGCACGACTCCACACCCGCTTCGAACGAGCCCGCATCATTGGTGCACGAGCACTACAAATCGGAATGGGCGCTCCACTTTACGCCAACGAGGAAGTCCTACGTGAAGCATTCATGGAAGAACTTGTTTCCCTTTACGGTCTTGAAGAAGCATCCGTCCGCTTCGTGTTGGACCCGCTCAAGATTGCGCTCTACGAATACGAGCATGAATTGATTCCAATCGATATCGATCCTCACTTGGATTGAATTTTATTGACCAAGTGCAAACCCGTAAAACTCGGGATGCCCAACATCTGGGATTGCGTCACGCTTGACAAGCATCGTCCGTACGGCCCATAGATCAACAAAAACTCTGTATTTCGTGGTTGCATCAAGGTAATCAACACCACTCGAACCACCTGTACCCATTCTACGGCCAATCATGCGTTCAACCATCCTTGCGTGCGCTGAACGGAACAACAGCATCGATTGCTCAAGGCCTACGAAAGAATCGATGAGCCGTCGGGGCCAAGAAAGAAGTGGAAGTTCTGGATAAGATTCAATGAACAACAAACCAGCCCTCGAACGGGACACGATGCCTTCGGGTTTGAGGAACGAAGTGGCTTGTTCTGTCGCAGCTTCAATGCGGGGCCGAACTTGTTCTTCATTCCCGTGACCAATGGCTACAATGTGAGCTATGACCTCTTCTCCGTGGCGCTTCATCACGTCTAGATGACCTTCAACGAAGGCCACAACCACTTCTTCGTCTCCGTCTTGACCAGGGAGTGACCCATTCACAGGCGTTCGAGCTAGCCATGCTCCAAGAGCATCGTTGAGTGAAGGAGCGTTTGAAGTGGCCTCGAAGTTCGCGAGAACCTTGTCGCTAACTTTGCCTTCTGAAGCCAGTTTCCTCATGTGAAGCAAGGGGTCCATGCCACCCATGCGTTGTTCATTCTCCAAGCCCAAGAGGACTTCAAGTTCCCTCATTTGCCACGATTCAAATCCAGAGGAGGTCCCTAACTTGTCCCTAAAGGCGAGGAAATCTTGAGGCGCTAAGGTTTCCATAACCTTCCATTGATTTGCTAAAAGGCGAAAGATTTCAGTCACTCGGTCGAGGTGGTGGACCAACCTCGGGAGGGACTTTTCTTCAACATGATCTTGATTGATCAGCAGGTGTGCTTCCTTCAATTCCCTCAGAATCATCTTGAACCAGAGTTCGAAGGCTTGGTGAGTGATGACAAAATGCTGTTCATCGTTGCACGGTGCGGGAGCGTAGCCTTCTGGACCGTCTTGTAACTCAAGCAATTCATCCAAGCGCAGGTAGCCACCATATGTCATTCGGTGGGAGGGAGAACCTTCGGCCATGCTTGGACATCTCCAACGAGCCCTTGAACTCTTCACCCTTTGTCAGTGGCTTGACGAGGACCTAGTGGTGCATCAAACAGGCGCGACCACTTTGGCAGCGATCAGCGCACCTATTGCATAAAACGCACCAGTAAGAATCATCGAAACACAGAGAGCAGGCCAAAAATCCACCCCCCTCGTGAGCAAGACGGGCAAGGCAATGAACAGCACAAGCGATGGAAGAACAAGCCACAACACCTCTTGCGAAAAGATTGCTATTTTTTCAACATCCCCCGTATCGTGGTACAGCCAAATGAGTGTCATGATTGAAGCCAAAGGGAGGGATATGAGCAAAGCACCAAACAAACTGTTTCGTTTTGCAATTTCGCTTGCCGCAACAACAATCCCTCCCGAAAGAAGAAATCGCAACAACAAATTTTGCCAAATCATTAGCCCTTCCTTGTGCAGGGGGTTTGTCGTTCTTGCGACAAACCCGAGGTTGTAGGAATGCTTTCTATTTACCCCAGAAGAGTATGTATGGACAGAACCCTCATAGAGCAAATACGGAACCCCTCGACATGGTCGTAACCACTGATACGCTGAAAAATTGGCTCGCAGACTATGACGCAGACAACATCGTCATCGGTGTCGTTGCCTCTCACTCATCCCTTCAAATCCTCCACGGCGCCCGAATGGAGGGATTCAAAACTCTAGGAATTGCGGTCGGAGAAAACCGTCGTCGCTTCTACAAAGCCTTCCCTGGTGCAGAACCAGATGAATGGTTGATGCTCGAAAACTATCGAGAAATGTTGGACCATGCTGAATGGTTTAGAGAACGCAACGTCGTCATCATCCCCCACGGCTCACTCGTGGAATACCTCGGCTCTTCGAACTTCCGCGCGCTCGAGGTACCGACCTTCGGCAATCGAGGCATCCTCCACTGGGAAAGCAGCAGGGCACGCCAGCGCCAATGGCTCGAAAGCGGTGGATGCACCATGCCGCGGGTTCTTGAAGACCCTCACGACATCGACGGCCCCGTTATTGTCAAGTACGCCGGTGCAAAAGGTGGCCGTGGCTACTTTATTGCCCGAGATTACCGTGATTTCCGCAGAAACGTCGACATTGAAGAAGAATTCACCATCCAAGAATACGTGCTTGGCTGCCGATATTACCTTCACTTTTTCTTCGATCCTACCGCAGATGATGGTTACCAAGTCCAAGGGCGCGGCAAAAACGCTGGCAAAAACCTCGGCCGGCTTGAACTGCTTTCGATGGATCGGCGCGATGAATCCAACGTGGATGAATTCTACAAGCTTGGTTCCTTGCGCGACCTCAGAGAAATGGCACTTGAGCCATCCTTTGTCGTGACTGGAAACCAACCCGTTGTCATCCGTGAATCACTTCTCCCGCGTGCCTTTGAGATGGCAGAAGGCACCGTTGCTGCATCGTTTGAACTTGAAGAAAACAGTCGAGGTATGCTCGGGCCTTTCTGCCTCGAAACAATCGTCACAGACAAACTTGAATTCAAGGTGTTTGAAATAAGCGCTCGCATTGTAGCGGGTTCAAATCCGTTTGTCGGAGGCTCTCCCTACTCAGACATTAATGAAACTCGAATGTCAACAGGGCGAAGGATTGCTCGCTCGATTAGAAAGGCTGCGGATGATGAACGACTTGAAGATATTCTCTCTTGAGAATGCATTCATTCAGTACTTGTAACGGCGCCTCATAGCGTCAGTGGTTTTCTTCCCACCCTTGCGTTTCGTTCTTCGATTCAACAGGACCATGCCCATTGCAATCATCAGCGCTGATGAGATAAGGAACACCAATTGGAAGGTTTCTACTGGGGTTGAATCGGTTTGCAATTGTCCGCCCTCACCCAACTGACATTCTGATTGGCCGGTTTCAGGTTGAGAAGTACCAGGCGGACAGCGTGTTTGTTTGGTTTGGCCTTCGATAGGAACGAAATACCCGACATTAGCTAATTTACAATCAAAGATGGAAGAAGAGCCATTGATTGGGTTGTAGGTTCCGATACGACAAGGGGTTTGTCTGGCTTGTCCGGTCTCGTTCCCATAATGCCCGGCTTCGGCTTCGAGGCATGCTTCTGAAGAACCAGACCCCATCATTGGATTGTAAGTTCCCACTGGGCAAGCAATCTCTATCGATTGGCCCTCAAGGTCGACATAATGCCCTCTTGAGGACCACTGACAGGCCTCAGAAGAATTCCCTGCTTCCGTTGGGTTGTAGGTTCCTATTGAGCAAGGCGTTTGGTTAACACCGCCTGTGATGTTCACGTAATAGCCAGAGGATGCGTTAAGGCATGCATCAGAAGTATTCGAGCCAGAAGCTGGGTTGTAGGTACCAATCGAGCATGGTATCTGGTTCGCTTGGCCGGTGAGGTTGACGAAATGCCCAGGAGTGGCGGCAATACAATCAGAAGCATTGATGGAACTTACGTTTGGATTAAAGGTTCCAATTCCACATGCCGTTTGATTCACTTGACCTTCAAGAGGCACAAAATAACCTGGACTTGCCTTGAAACAAAAGGATTGGCCTGTGAGTGATTGGAATGTCCCTGGAAGGCATTGTTCCTGTCTGATCTGACCCGTTTCGTTGACGAAATAACCACTGTCTGCCTCATTACAAAGGATTTGCCCGGTCTGATTTTCATATGTACCGAGCGCACAGGGGGTTTGTTCCCATTGACCTAAGGTTGCCACATGATGCCCAAGATCTGCATCTAAGCAGTCACTCGGATCAGAAGATCCATTCAGGGGATTGTAAGTGCCGCCCAGGCATGGAGTTTGATCGCCTTGGCCTGTTTGGTTGACGAAGTGTCCACGGGTTGCTGGAAGGCACCATGTAGAGTTGTTTGCTCCACGAAGTGGATTGTATGTGCCCACTGAGCACGGTACTTCGCTGGATTGGCCAATAAGCGAAACATAGGAACCGCGTGAAGCGTTGAGGCAGGAAGATTGGCCCGTTTGATTTTGCAAGGTGCCGATGGCGCATTCAGTTTGGTTGTACCTGCCGGTCTCATTGACGAAGTGACCGATGTCCGCTGGTCGACAATCTGTCGGTGCAATTGAACCGTTGTCAGGGTTATAGGATCCTTCGAGGCATGCAGTTTGGTTCGCTTGCCCCGTTTCATTGGCATAGTGGCCCCATTCTGCTGGCCGGCAATCCACTTGTTCTGTTTCGTTTTGGAAGGTCCCAACAGGGCATGGAATTTGAGTCGTTTGAGCGGTCTGGTTGACGAAGTGGCCCAAATCAGAGGGGAGGCACGATTGAGAACGTATGCCTGGTTGGAAGGTCCCCACATCGCAGGGTAACTGTTCGCCTTGGCCGATCAATTCGACATAGTGGCCCGCATCAGAGCCAAGGCATGCTGAGAATTGTTCTGCACTTGTTGTTGGGTTGTAGGTCCCAACAGGGCACGGTCGTTCTCCGATTTGTCCAACTTTGTCAACATAATGTCCGATGGATGCATCAGTGGGATAGATTGCATCGTTCGCAGGCACGTACTTGCCAAGTCCGACTGTTGTGCATGCGTATCGACCATAGGTCGGTGCAACACATTTGGCGGCGCGCATGATGTCCTCAGGATAGGCGTCTAACGGATCGGCAACGCCGTCACCGTCTTGGTCCCCATTGTCAATGGCAAGGGAACGCGGAATCACAAGAGGAATGGTGTAGGTGAAATTGACTTGGTTTGAAGTGTCGTTGTTTCCAATTTGACCGGCGGTACCCTTTCCAGTGCAAGCAACGGATTGGTTATCATAGATCACACAGGTCCGATCAACGCCCGCAACGATATCGACAACCTTGCGATTGGAATCAAGTGAGGAGGGAACTAAGACTGCGTTAGAATTTGAGACCTGGGCTGCATCACCAATGCCGAGTGCCCCATAGTTGTTTGAGCCCCAACACATTGCAGAACCGTTGCTCAATGCTGCGCAAGAATGCTCATATCCAGCCGAAATGGAAACTGCATTTGAAATTCCACCAGAATGCGTAATCGTGAGTGGAACGTTAGAGCTCCCGAGGCTACCATGTCCCAAACTACCCTGGCCCCAGCACGAAACCTGTCCGTTGTCCAAAAGAGCGCATGTGTGGGATCGTCCGGCGGAGACATCAACTGCGGTACGCCCTGAATCGAAGGGGGCAATCAAGGTCGGGCTGCTCATGGTGACCCTGTCGCCAGTCCCGAGTTGACCGTACTCGTTTTGACCCCAACACGAAACTGAACCATTATCCAAAAGTGCGCATGAATGATCAACTCCTGTTGTGACCGAAACAGCGGTCCTGCCAGCCCCAAAACTTCCAGTAAGGGAAGGCTTTGGATCGCCAGTGCCCATCGTGGCATCACCAAGTTGACCATACAGATTGACACCCCAACACGAAACTGAGCCGTTATCCAGCACTGCGCATGAATGCGATCCACCCAAAGAGAGGTCAACAGCAGTGCGGCCTGCACCAAGATCACCAGTTAGTGTTGGTGATGGCACGTAGGAGACAAATCCATTTCCGAGGTTGTCTCCATACCCCCAACATGAAACTGAACCGTTGTCCAAGATGGCACAACTGCCCTGATTTCCACTGCTGATCTGCACCGCGGTCCGGCCCGCTCCAAATGAGGATACAAAAACTGGTACTGAGGACCCGTTTGCTCGACCATCACCGACCCTTCCTGCCCCCCAACATGCAACTGAACCGTTGCCAAGTAAAGCGCACGAGTGATCGCCACCGGCTGAGATTGATGAAACTGAGGGCCCGAGTGTCTTTGTCAAGACTGGTGAGGCTTGGTTGGCGGTTTCCCCATTTCCGAGTTGCCCGTTGAGGCCGCCGCCCCAACATGATATTTCTCCGGAATCAAGAACGACGCACCCGTGGTATGAACCAACTGCGAGGGATGTGGCAAGCTTTCCATCACCAAAGGAAACTGTTGGCGTAGGCACGTACACTCGAGAAGAGCTCCCCGTTCCGAGACGCCCTGACCCACCCTCACCCCAACAGACAACTTCGCCACTGTCAAGCAGAGCACAGATGTGGTGGTCGCCTGATGAAACTGAAACTGCAAGTTTCCCTGCACCAAATCCACTGGTCAACCCTGGAGATGGACGCTTTGTACTTGTTCCATCCCCATTCTGGCCGTAAGCGCCTTCACCCCAGCATGAAACGTCGCCGACGTCGAGAAGGGCACAGGAATGGTGGCTACCAACCGCAACAGAAATCGGGGTGGTGTTGGCAGGGAAAGGGTTGACTTGAACCGGGGCGTTTCTTTGGCTTTCCGTACCGTCGCCTAATTTTCCGTAATCATTTTTGCCCCAACACATCACGTTTCCATCATCGATTAATGCACAAGCGTGATCGGAATAGAGGGACACTGAGAGGGCTTTTTTGCCCGCTCCAAAACTTGTGGTTGGCGTAGGGTCGGTTGAGGAAGTCGTGGCCCCGTTGCCAAGTTGGCCAGAAGTGCCCTTGCCCCAGCACGACACTGTTCCATCGCTCAATACCGCACACGTCACCGAGGATCCTGTTGAAATCTGAACCGCAGTTCTGTTGCTTCCAAAGTCCCCTACGAGTGTAGGACTCGTCAAATCGACCTTCGTGTTATTTGTAAGGTATTGCTCACCCCAACAAGAAACCGATCCATTATCCAGCAAGGCGCACGTATGCGTCCAGCCCGCATCAACAGCCTGTGCGGTTCTTCCTGCACCCAAAGAGAGGGTTGTCGCTGGTGTCAAGTGGTTTGTCTTGTCCCCGGTACCAAGTTGCCCGTTTGCGTTGTCACCCCAACACGTGATCGAGTCGTCATCAAGGATGGCGCAGGTGTGCTTGTATCCCGCTGAAAGCCCGCTTGCCTTGAAGTCAAAACGAATCGGAGTTTCAAAGATATTAAACACGCCATTTCCATTGAAATCCCGTTCCGAAACAGCGACCGAGCGCTGGGCAGGTAAAACCGAAAGGGGCGTCGGTGAGGGTTGAGTTGAACCCGGGACACCAGGGGGGGCGTCGCCCCAACAGGACACTGAAAAATCATCGAGAATGGCGCATGAGTATGTGTTGCCGGAAGTGATTGAAAGAGCGGTCCTGTTCACGCCGAGGCTGGATGTCAAGGTGGGAACCAATTGCGTATTTTCCACGCCGTCATTACCGCCCCTTCCGTTCGCGCTCACGCCCCAGCATGAGACATTACCATCGTTCAATACTGCGCAAGTGTGCTTGTGCTTTGCAGAGATCGCAACCGCCGTTCGCCCTTCTCCAAAGGGCTCGACGGCTTCTGGAGTGAGTTGGTCAGAAGTGGAACCGCTTCCCAGAAAGCCGTTAAGGCCGCTGCCCCAACAGACAACAGAGCCCTTGCTGAGCATTGCGCAAGTGTGTTCGTCGCCCGAGGCGAGCGCAACTGGTTTGAACGCAGAAGGAATTGCTGCGATTGGTGCGGGGGAGGAGGATGAAGCGAGGCTACCATTGCCAAGTTGGCCCTTCGAGCCGTCGCCCCAGCACAGTGTGGAGCCGTTGTCAAGGATAGCACAGGTATGGTGGAGACCGCTTGAAATGGATTTGGCACTTCGATTCTCACCCAAGGAGTCTGTAAGCTGCGGCGAAGCGGAAGAGGACGTTCCTCCGTTACCAAGTCGACCTTCGGAACCGGCACCCCAACAGGCGATGGCTCCATCGTCAAGGATTGCACAGGTGTGCGAATGGCCTGCGGAAAGGGTGATCGCTTTTTGCCCCGATGGGAAGGGGAGCACAGGGGAAGGAACACTGCTGGTGCTTTGCAATGCACCGTTGCCAAGTTGTCCGTTTTCGCCCTTCCCCCAACAGGAAACTGAACCGTTATCGAGCAGAGCACAGGTATGGCGAGCCCCTGCACTGATTGCTGTAGCGGTGCGGCCTGGTCCGAAACTGGAGACATAGACTGGGGTTGATTGATCGGATGTGTCGTTGTTTCCAAGTTGCCCGTCCGCTCCTTCACCCCAACAAGCCACCGATGCATTGTCAAGGATCATGCACATGTGCTCGGCACCGATTGCAATCGTGGATTGAGTGAAAATCGATCCTTCTTGATAGCCACCGGCGTTCACTGATGCTGGAGGCGTGAGCACAAATTGTTCGCTTTTTTCTTCAAGAGGTGTTGCGAACCCTCCGATTCCCGCTGAAAAACTCAGCATCAGCATCAAGAATACGAGAAAGTAGGCTTTCCTATGTATGTCCATGTTGCCCTCTCCGTCAAAATCAAAACAGTTCATCGAAGCGGTGGTGTTTCAATCCTGCTTCGACTCGGCATCGCTTAACTTATCCAAATCCGGAGCACTCGGCAGTTCAAAGGATGAGTCTGCGCCTTCGCGCTGAAGGCGTTCGTTGAGTTCGTTGAGAAGTTCTTTGGATCCCGCAGAAGCCTCTTGAGGGGTCGCTAGCGACTCCACATCGACATCTTCCCCGCGTTCGAGGGCTGAAAGTTGATCTTCAAGCGCTTGCTTGCGGCGATGGCGTTCAGCCATGGTTGGAACTTCGAAGGTTGCCACCAGCATGATTGGATCTCCATGTGAAAGCGAAGCCTTGTATTCCATCACATCGGGAATGCCATCATTGTCTTCATCGCTTAGAGAGTTGATGATGACTTGGAACTTAGTAGGATCCTTAGCGCGTCGCTTCTTGTGCTTTTTGTAATGATGAACATAGACTTGGTACTTACCGGCAGGAGCAGTTCCCTCTGGCCAGTAAACGTTCTCAACAGGTTTCTTGCTTTCGGGGCGAACGTTGGCGTCCACGTCAAGTTCTCCACCGCATTTAGAGATTTTATTTCCGCCGTGAATGCGTTCTCCTGAAGGGCAGACAATGTGCAAATCGAGGTCGTTAAAGTTGTTCCACATGAGTGAAACTTGCACGTCTGAGGAACGAGCTCCTTCACGGTCGAGACGAGCTTGCAGGTCCTTCATGGCTGCTTGAGCCGCTTGTTTGGATTGGATTGCTTCAGCGTCCCGAGCGGTCTGAATCTCATCGAGTCGAGCTGCTTCTGCTGCGGCAAGTTCTGCTTGTCGCTCCGCTTCCATTTGATCAATTTGGGCCATTCGGGCCTCTGCCAATCGACCTTCTTCACGTTCACGTCGTCGGCGTTCTGCCTCGTCTTCGGCGCGTTGTGCTTCAAGGTCTGCTTCTGCTTGTGCTTCGGCAATTGCAGCCAAGCGTAGCCGTTCTGCTTCACGAGCATTTTCTGCTTCATCCTTAGCGGAACGCTCGGCCGCTTGCTTCTGAACATTCCGTTCTGCATCGAGTTGAGCAAGTCGTCCACGGGCGATTTCTCGGGCACGTCGGCGTTCTTCAACGACTGCCAGTTTCGCGTTGATCTGGAGTTTAGCATTTCCAAAACCAGGCTCCCCGCTGCCGTATCGCAACCCTTCTGCATTCATACCTTGACGCATGGTAAGGTTAGCATCGCCACGGGCCACAATGTACCACAGGCCAACCCCGAAACCCCCTCCGAGGATTGCGAGCATACCGAGCGACTGTGCGTCCATTAGAACTGGCTAGCAAGACCACGCCTATTGTAGCATCGGTCTATTGCCCACCCATCAGCTGGACAAATCTTTTACTTTTTCGATTAAATCCATTTTACGTAGACGCCAAACACCAATCGGAGTCATTGCAACCGCGATTAAAATCACCCCACCCATGAGTTGGTAAGCGACGCTTGGGACGATGCTGACTGGGACGAAGAATTGCCATGTGGAAAAAGAGGCTGCGAGGCCAACAGCTCCACCATATGCGAACAAAACGCCAACTATACCGCCTATAATACCGATAAGCAGGCTCTCAAACAGAAGCATCAAGCCAAGGCTGCGGGTTGATGCTCCAAGGACCCGCAACGTAGCCAATTCGAAATCACGTTCTGCTACATTCATGATCATGGTATTGAACATGACAACGACCGTGAAAAGAAGCCCGAGGTACATCATCGTCTGGAAAATCTGGGTTTGCTGGTCGAGTAAACTATTGATGCCATTGAGGAGTGTCTGTCGCTCAACAATGCCCATGGATGCCTCTCCTAAAGCAGAATCCACCTCAACGCCTTGTGGAAGTTCAAGGTAAACTGAAGTCGCATTGACGCCTAAAATCCCGCTTAAATCTTCGCGTAGGAAATACATCGTTCTCGCCAATTCTGCCGTCGATGTAGCAACGATTTCGACTTCCGTTTGCGCCCCATTAAGATTGACTGTTTGCATCTCACCAACGCTCCAACCAAGGAACGTCATGCTTCCCTCATCCATCATAACTTGTGGAACCGTCATGTTCCCCGTAGGTGCATTGCCCTCCAAAAGAGAAACTGCTCGCATGCCAGTTTCAAATGAGTCGAGGCCTACAAGTGTGAACACTCGGTCAATTCCATCGGGATCCGCAACTGAACCAAGTGGCATTTCAATAATCATCTCATAGAAAGCAGAGTTGTTGTTTGCCCAATCAACGACTGGAGCTTCCGCCTCTGGCATAATGTAGACTTGTGCATCCCAAGTTTGTTCGTCTTCTAAGCCTCCAACCATCGTATCTTGGAGCCCTGCAGACATCATTTGTATTGATCCGAAGAGCATCAAAGAGATACCAACTGCGACAAAGGTCATCGTTAGACGGATTGGTTTGCGCACGCTTGACCGAATCGAGAGTCCGAGCGTTGTAGGCATCCATGAAGTCAATTTCCGAAGAAGATTTGAGCCAACTCGCATTTCGTTTTGACCGCTGAGAACCGCTAACGGGTCAAGACGGCTTGCTTTCCATGCAGGGAATGCTCCAGAAAAGAACACAACAATCATGGTCGAACCAACAACTGATCCAATAAGTGATGACGGAACTGATCGTTCAACAATTGGAACTCCAACTAAATCTTGGTAGAAGTCCAACATTCCATTCATGCCGCTAGGCCCTGCTAATGCCCCAAGTGCACACCCGAGCCCCCCAATAGCCAATGGAGCAATGAGGTAGCCTGTCATGAGCGATGAGCGCTTGACACCCAGTGTTCGCAGGACTGCAATTTCCTTCGCTTGACTTTGAACCAAGCGTTGAAGACTGAGGACAATGGTGATGGCAGCGATTGAAGCGATCATGACGGTGAAGGGGACGGTCGTTCGCTTTGTTCCTTCCAAATCCTGTCGCATGACTTCGACGGGTTCATTTTGCCCCCGATCACGAACACGGGCGTCCAACGCCGCTTCGCCAAGAGCCGCATCGACAAGTGCCTTCACATCACCAATCTCATCGCCCTCATCTTCGCTGGTATCGGGGAGATCAAACGATGGTGTGCCTTCGACATCCAACAGAATCATGTTGCTGGTGCCAAGGACTTCGCCAGTCAGACGAGCCATTCCAGCATCCGAAAGGTAACCCACGACGAATTGACCTGGCTCGGATGGGAACAATTCACCTTCAGGCGCAAAGAGAACATGAAGTGGGTGATACCCTGTGCCTACAATCGTGAATTCAGCCGTTGCATTTCCAGCTCCGATACTCACCGTATCGCCAAGATTGAGTTCGAGGGTTTCAGTCACGTGAGCGTCGATGACGATTTCATCGGCAGCAACGGCGGTTCTGCCTTCAGAATGACCATCTGGCATCCACACGCGGTCGGCGTTGGCGCCATCTGGGATGCCGTGCCATAGGGAGTTGATGATGTGCTGGCCGGTCTCGTCAGTGTGGAACATCGCGCCTTGCGTAACGGTTCGACCCTCACAAGAGTCAAGCGATGAAGACAGGGATGAGGATTCCCACGCCGTTTCTAAAGCAGTACAAAATGAATTGACCTCTTCTGGCGTCCAAAGAGCACTGCGATTGTCGATCCACACATCAGCAAGATTCGCACCGTTTTCATCGTCGGCTTGCATGGTTTCGTACATGCCACCGAGGTTGTGAGCATAGCCTCCGAAGGTGATGCCAGCAAAGACGCCGACAAACACCATCAAGACGACGGCCAGAAGTCGCAATTTGGTTCGCCATAGGCTTCGAGCCAAGCGTTTGTTCAAGAGAGCAGACATGATAAACCCTCACTCAGAATCGTTGTTCGTTTGTTTGTCTGAGACAATTTTTCCACTGTCAATTCGAATAACTCTGGTCGCATACTTGACCAAGCCTTCGTCGTGCGTGACGAATACTGAAGTGATGTTTTCCTGCTTGCATGCACTCACCAAGGCCTCCATAACTTTGTTTGAAGTCTCGGTATCAAGGTTACCAGTGAGTTCATCGCCGAGCAAAAGGGTTGGACGCTTTGCAATGCTTCGAGCAATAGCCACTCGCTGCTGCTGGCCTCCGCTGATTTCACCTGGGAAACGGTCGACTTCAGATTCTAGGCCAACAAGTTTCAACAGTTCTTTCGCTCGAGCGGGATCTTTCTTGCCTGCCAATTCTTGGATCAAGAGGATGTTCTCAAGAACGCTGAGGTCTTGCAGGAGATTGAAAAATTGGAACACATAGCCAATATTCTCTCTCCGGAAAGAGGTCATTTTCTCAGAATTATTTCGTGGGACTGCATCCAATCCCTCCTTTTGATTGGACATGAAGGTGTAGGCCCCTCCAGTTGGACTGTCAAGAGCTGAAAGACAATTGAGAAGGGTAGTTTTTCCAGAACCAGACGGGCCAAGAAGAATCACACGCTCCCCTTCATGGATTTCAAAACTCACGCCATCAAGCGCTTTAACGACGCCAGCAGGTGTGTCATAATGTCGTTCTAAGTTTTCCATTTGTAATAATCTGTTCATTTCTTTCACCTTTTTGTTTCAAAGAGTTGTTTAAACATCTCAAAGAATTTGCTAACCACTTGTTGTTCATTCAAACGCTGTTCTTGCATTTCTTGCATCAGCCACACCTCATATTCGGTGTTCATGCGAACAAGCACATTGAGGGGTACGTCATCACGAATCGCCCCGATCTTCACGCCATGTTCGAAAATGGCCATAATGTCACCATACTCGCTCAAGCCCTCACATTCAGCGTTCAACTTGCGGAAAATGGGGTGATTGGTCCCCAGCGAAACCAATTGACGCATGAGGGACATGAGCAGTGGATGCTGAAGAACATCACTCCACTGTTTTGATGAAATCATCTTGATTGAATGCCAATAGGTTTGCACGTCATCCCCCAATGGGAATGAAGTGTAGTCAAAACCAAATCGTCCCGTTGCATGTGCAAAAGCATCCAGAAAACACGTGATGAACAGGTCTTCTTTGTTTTCAAAGTAATAGTACATCGATCCTTTGGAAATTCCAATTTTTTGTATGATTTGGTTGTACGAGGCGCCCTCATAACCAAGCGCTGCAAATTCCTGCTTTGACACTTCAAGAATCCTCGCTTTGAGGGATTCTTCAATGGATTCATAGCGTGCGAGAGGCATTCGACCAGTTGGTTGGACCATCCGGTCGAATATAGTATTGATGGTTGCTGGAAAGGGGATTGAACGCTAGAATGGGGCATTGAAGCACCACTCGTTGAAGAGGGCAAGCCCATATACCATGCCTTCCTTCATCAAACTGATGAGAGAAATCCATCTGGGTTGGACGGCTGAAACCGTAGCCAATTCTGAATATGCACCGATCGCCAAAATTGCTCATTCGCTCGAAGTTGTTGGCCATCTTGACATCGGAGAAGATGGAATCAGACAACTCATCTCTCCCACCTTTTGTGAAGGGCAAGACCCCGAAAACCTGAATGAAGTCCCCTTCTTGAAGGTTGAATCGGTTTTAGGCGTAGGAGATGGGGGCTACGTTGTCGTTTGGAATTCACACCCGCTGTCCATGGCTGCGATCAAATTTCCAGACATTCACATCCTACCGCCATACACCTACGGTGGCGAAGGAATTTCAATCAAAGTTCGAGGGGTCCCGAGTGGGATTTCAGATTTCCTAAAAGTCGCTCGGAAAATCCTCCCCCCAGATGTGGTCAAGGTTGTCGAAATGGAAAGCAACACCAGCATCATCGAAACCTTACTGACAGAGCGCCAAATTGAGTGCATGAAAATCGCGGTATCCTCGGGGTATTATGAGCACCCAAAGAAAATCAATTTGCGAGAACTCGCAGAACTCATCGACACCCCTCGATCAACCCTTCAAGAACACCTTAGCAGAGCAGAAATTGCGATGATGCATTGGAGCACCGAGCAAATTGAATGATTCCTTCGAGGTGCGAAACCTTGAGAATGGAGACCGGGTGGACTCGACATGGACAAAGCAGCACGGATGGCTAAGTTGCTGCCACAAGGCCGGGGCGTCTGGATTCCAATCGACCACGGTGCTTCGGATTTCCCAATTCCTGGATTGACGGATACTGAAGGGGTAATTCGATCTCTAATCGCAGCCGGCGTAGATGGAATTATCGCTCAGAAAGGTCTTGTTTCACATTACCACCACTTGTGCGAAGGAACAGCGACTTCGATGGTGATTCATTTTTCAGTATCGACAAGGCATGCTGGCCCCGATGGGGCAAACAAGGTCCTGGTTGGTCATGCTGATGAGGTTCTGCCACGCGGTGGCCTAGGTGTTTCATGCCAAGTCAACATGGGAAGCCCAAATGAGGCTCAGATGATTGAACGAATGGGCCAAATCAGCAGAGAAGCCCTTCATCACAACCTGCCAATGTTTGGCATGGTGTACGCCCGAGGCGAATACCTCGACCCAATCGAAGGGGACGCAACTGGAGGCAACGCCCATGCGGTGCGGCTGGCCTTTGAACTCGGCTGTGACGCTGCCAAAACCGTGTGGAATGGGGATGCTGAAGCGTTCAAAATCATCACCTCTGCTGCACCAATTCCGGTGTTGGTTGCAGGTGGTCCATCCACCGGTGACAGCCATGGTATCCTCACGATGGTTCGATCTGCCCTCGATGCAGGCGCATCTGGCGTGTGCATGGGCCGGCAGGTGTTTGCCCATGAAAACGTCGAAGGCATCGCTCGTGCACTCGTGATGCTGGTGCATCAAAATGCCTCCGTTGATGATGCCATGAGTGCGTGCCAACTGTGAGAGGGAATGTCATGGAATTGTGGATCGACCGACGTGAGGTTCGCGCCGGCAAGAAAACATTGCCCAGTGGTTTTACTCGAAGCATCGGTGAAGATGGTATGTCCATCAAAGGAAAGAAAATCCTCCTTAACGGGACTGTGATTGGGGCTTATGTTCACGTCCGAGATGGCACGCACCAAGACGATGCAAGAGCGCTGATTGGCAGCGTTGAGTGGCTGTTAGTTTCGTTTGAGGATTGGTCGATGATTCCACTTGAGAATTTTATTGCAGCGGCAGAAGGTACACCAACTAAAATCGCAGCAATGCTCACCGAGGCATCCCAAATCCAAGGCGCCGCTTTTGCTCTTGAGCGAGGTGTGGATGCGATTGTGGTCGGCGAAACGGATGGCTTGATTGAAGCCTCGCAAATTGCAATGGCTCAGCGCTTAGAACGACCTGATTCACGGGCCAAGACGGCCCACGAAGTCACATCTGAAATCCTTCCAACTGTCCTGACCATCACATCAGTTGAAGATGGTGGGCTTGGGGAACGCTATTGCATTGATTTTACTTCACTGCTCCGCCCCGGGGAAGGCATGCTCATCGGTTCTAACGCCTCAAGTTTCATGCTTGTTCACGGTGAAACTGTGTCGTCGGAATTTGTACCTGTCCGCCCGTTCAGAGTCAACGCTGGATCGCCGCACTCCTACACGCTGATGGCGGACGGCTCAACCAAATACCTTGCAGAGCTGTCTTCCGGCGACAGCGTCACAGTGGTCGACCATGAAGGCCATTCACGCCATGTTGTTATTGGCAGGCTCAAAATTGAACAACGCCCCCTTTTACTGCTAAAATGGATGAATGCCAACCATAAAAAGGGGCATATGTTCTTACAACAAGCAGAGACGGTCCGAGCCGTCGATTCATCCGGGATTCCAGTGTCAGTGACTTCAATCTCCATTGGCGATGAAATCCTAGGCTGGAACGACACTGGTGCACGCCACATTGGCGTCGCTATCTCGAGCAATGTCTTCGAGAGGTGAAACTGTGGCGGTACTTGGAAACGGCGAGGCACATGGTGCTTGCAGCCTCCTTCATGCAGCTGGCTTGGGCTACGGAGCGAGCGTTGCCCTTGATTTGGCGGTAGCAGTGCGGCTTCTCGATGCTCCAAGTAAGCGGACATTAGAAGATCCAGATGGGTTGCTAAAGTGCGTGCTTACGGCTTGGTCCAACGCTGGACACCCCTTTCCTCAAGATCGCTCAGCGGAAGAGTTGCACTGGGCCGTTGCCTCAAAAATACCACCTCGTCAAGGCCTCAAATCCAGCGCAGCAATTGCTGTTGCAGCGATTCGTGCACTCGCAGATGCCGCCTCAGTTGAAATTGAGGATGCAGAGACTGTGGCCATTGCTGCCCAAGCGCAAATTGAATCGGGCGTTTCCCTCACTGGTTCGATTGACGATGCTTGGGCCTGCGCTACAACCGGTTGGAAACTGATTGACACTCAGGCGGAAACCATCCAAGAAGGCGTGCTCCTCGAGAGCCCTGGTCCCAGTTCCGAGGATTGGTATGTTCTCCTCATTTGCCGAGGCGATCGAGAACACAAACCAGTCATGGAAGATTTTGTGCCTCATACGGCTGCATTCCAACAAGCCTTGAGCGCCTTACAAGAAGGCCGGGAATTGGTCGCCCTGACGTGGAACGGGCGCGCTATGATTGGGGTATTAGGCGATTTAGTCGGTCGAAAACTGACAAATGACGCCCTCATGAATGGGGCACGCGCAGCAGGTTTGTCTGGTTCTGGCTCTGCTTTGGTGATCGTGGCCCCAAAGGTCAGCAAACCCACATGTGAACGACTGAAAAATTTCTTTGATTCTCGAAAGGATGGAATCACCGTCATTGAAACAACATTTTTGAGTTCGGTTTCAGACGAGTGAACCTCCTATGGTCTCGCACGCACCTTCTTGAAGGAAGTGCGGCTGGGGTAAAGCGAATTACATGCAGATGCAGTTCGGTGAACAACTTCGCTTGACCCTTTTTGGGACAAGCCACGGGCCAAGAGTCGGTGCGGTTTTGGAAGGGGTTCCAAAAGGCCTTTTTGTTGATGAAGAAGGAATTCGCACCGCCATGATCTCACGCCGCCCTGGCGGTCGGTATGCGAGCAAACGCACAGAAGAAGACAAGGTCGAAGTGTTGAGTGGTGTTGAGGAAGGGCGCACGACAGGCGAAGCGATTGAACTCTCAATCGAAAATCAAGATGCCAAATCAAAAGACTACAGTTTTCTCCCCAACCACCCCCGGCCGGGCCATCAAGACATGGTGATGCATAAGCGCACTAATGGCAAGGCCGACCTTCGTGGAGGCGGTACATCTTCGGCGCGCTTGACAGCCCCTTTGGTTGCGGCATCGGCGTTTATCGCACCCTTGCTTGCATCGCTCGGCGTTGAAATTGAAGCGCAGGTTGGTGCCATAGGAGATGTCACATCAAGGCCTATGCTCGAACAGCCTCCACGGTGGGCTGATGAAGCCTGCAAAGAAATGCGATGCAGAGACCCTGTTGCTGCTCAAGCCATGGTGAACACCGTTGAAAAGCATCGAATGAACCTCAATTCTATAGGAAGCAGGGTTGATCTCACGGTTCAAGGGATTCCATTTGGTTTAGGAGAACCGTGGTTTGATGGAATTGAACCTGCTATGGCTCGAGCCATGATGGCCATTCCTGCTGCACGAGGTGTGACGTTTGGTCGCGGCTTCTCAGTTGTTTCAATGAATGGAATTGATCATAACGATGCTTGGGGCGGTTCGCCAGAGCATCCTGAACCACTTGGAGAACGTCCAGATGGCGCTCTAGCCGGACTAGCCACTGGAGCCCCCCTCTGCTGCTCTGTAGCTTTCAAGCCACCCTCGAGCATCGCTTCGGAACAAATAACCTTGAACCTCAAAACTGGGGTGATGGAACCGCTTACTGTCAAAGGCAGGCATGACCCCGTACTCGGCCCTCGGGCGGTTGCTGTTGTCGAAGCAATGGCCACATTGGTACTGACGGACCTTGCCCTTCGTGGAGGTTACCTCGATGAATGAAACCCTCACGGTTCACAAATTTGGTGGTTCCTGCCTTCGGGACGCCTCCGATTTGGATCGTATCGCTGAAGTGATTGGCGATTGGAAGGGGCAATCAATCGTTGTTGTTTCCGCACTGTGGGGCACAACCGACCGGCTGATGCGAGCGAGCAAAGAGCCTCGGTACGCCAGCCGGCTGGTCAATGATTTGTCAAGTCAACACTTGCGTTTTGCCCCAGGTTTGCTCAAAAGCGAACTTGGTCCTTTGTTCACAAAAGTACTCACCGGCATTGAACAATCGCTCGTCGAACTGGCAAAGCAGCCTGCCGACCGGGTGGCAGTCAACCGACTTCTTGCTGCGGGTGAACGCCTCTCTGCTTTGGTCGTGGCTCATCGCCTCAAACAGCACGGCATCATCGCCCACCCTGTTGGTTCCGAGGACATAGGATTGAGGCTCAACGGCATCAACAGAGCACCCACCGTTGATTTGGCAGCATCGATGGGGCTGCTTGACCGCAAAGCGCTTCACGACACCCCCGTAATCACAGGTTGGTTTGGAGAAGGCAACGATGGGGAATTGGCGCTGCTAAGCCGAGGTGGCTCTGACCACACCGCTACTTCGATTGCTCGATTGGTCGATGCTTCACGAGTTATTCTTTGGAAAGACGTCGAGGGGGTTTTACCCCTCAACCCCCGATGGGGCATCGAAACTGAGCCAATTTCATACCTCGGCTATGGTGAGGCAATGGAACTTTCTCGTCTCGACACGCCCATTCTTCATCCAGCAACTGTGGAGCCCCTCGCCGACACGGGCATTCCACTCGAAATTAGGCATCTTCGCGGCTCGATGCAATCGCAGGCTGCTACAGTGATCGGTCCAGATTTGTATGAAGCGAACGTCATCAAGGCGATTGGCTGCTTGCCCCGTGTGGTTTCAATTCGTTGTCAAACCAAGTCGCTTGGACAACAGAGCGGGAAGTTGGGTGATATCTTAGTGGATTTGGATAAAGCCGAAATCGCTTGTTGGCATTTGGATGCACAACCTGGTGAACTTCGATGGATTGTATCGCAACACGATGTAGAGGTGGCGCGTGAGTTAATCGAAAAGCAATTTGGTACCACCGAAACTGAATCCTTCAGCGCTATCATTTCCCTTGTAGGAAACCAATTCGATGCACAGCGGGAAGCATGGCACTCGGACGAATCTGCACGGTTGGGCATCGAAGTCCTGTCCGATACCGGGCATGCGGTTCGAATGCTAACTAAAAATGACGATATGGTTGACTTGCTGCATCAATTGAGTCAGCGATGTGGATTAAAGCACGCCTTGCAGTCAAACGACTGAATCACTCTGCACGCTTCTCACGAAGGTTTTGCAGGTGCATTGGAAGGTTAAGGGCGAACAGTCCTCCAACAACACAGAAGACAAAGAAGGTTCCAAGGGCAACACCATAAACAGAAATCAGTTCAACTGATTCTTCCATCCGAGTTGCAGTATCTTTGGAGAAGATACCGACAAAGAACGGAAGAATTGTGTTTGCTGAAAGAACGACTGTGGCAAGAACAACCGCAATGATTGGGTTGATGATCAAAGAGCGGTGGTACTTACCGACAATTTTCAGAGGGTTCATGACATACACTTCATTGGTGCGGATGCTCGTGTCCAGCATTGAATACCGGAGCACACCGTTGCTGAGTTCGAAGTACATGATGAGCAATACTGCGTAAATAACAACAAGTGCAGAGAGGAGGAAAGGTTTGTCTTGCAATCCAAACAAGTCGCTCGACAGGGTAACCTTCGATGATGCGAATCGCAAAATGGCGAGAATGAACAGGATGTTGCTGATCAAAGTGAACCGTCCGTCGCGTTGGAAGGTGCCCCAAAAGCCGGTTCCTGTTGCGGTGACAATCAAGACCAACTGGAGAATCGTCGCGATGCCGAGGCTTCCAGTAAGCATGTACCACATGGTGCCCTCTGGTGGGGAAATCATGTAGGTGAGCATGGCAAGAGCCACAAGTACCCCATACACACAGAGTTGAAGGGTTTGTACCCACTTTGCCGGTGGCAAAAACTTGGTTTTCGGGACCAAGGGTCCGCCGAGCAGACTTTCGATGAAAGAAGGTATTTCGACGGTTGGGATTGCGTCCTTTGGGATTTCGCTTCCGGACCCAATTTGTCCTGCTGCCTTCTTTCGTGAAGGGGCGGAAGAACGAACGGTCTTTCCGTCGTACAAGTGGGCGGTATCGCTGGATGGCTTGTTTACAGTCATCTTCTCACCTCAGAATCCTCGTGCTCCAGCAAGAGCGGTTGACAGAAGCATGTCAGGCTCCCAATCCATGATGTTGACACCGAGGCCGCGCAATTCGCTGATGAGCACGTCTCGTTCTGTCTTCATGACTTCATACCCGGTACGGTCGAGGCGGCGAGCATCGAACTCGAATTCGAGTGAAGATGGGGTGAGCACGGTGACGTCGAAGTCACGGGCTCGGAAATCTCGAAGGGCGTTGACGATAGTCGGATCGTCCTCCAAGTTGGAAAGGAAGATAATCGGACTTCCCTTGTTGATGTGAGGCAAAATACGGTTGACTACGACCTGCAATGGAATGTTACCGCGGGCAACAGCGCCTGCAAGTTTGGTCAAGATGACGTAGAGTTGCTTCTTTCCTGTGTCCCGGTCAACGCTGACCACTTCATCGCCATAGACGATGACGCCAACGCTGTCACGGCGACCGAGGAAGTACTTGGCCAACGAAGCTGCTGCTCGAGTGGAGTACACCAAAGCGTTTCGTGAAACAGGCCCTGTCTCTGCGACCGAGCGTGAGTCGACGATGATGATGATGTCTGAGACAGCATCTCGTTCGCGTTCGTTCACCATGAGTTTGCCAGACCGAGCATAAGCAGACCAGTTGATGGCTCGGAAGGAATCGCCTTCAAAGTACTCTCGAAGGGAGTAAAATTCGGAACCAGGACCTGGTTGTCGAATGTTCACAGCACCGGTGAAAATCTTTGGGACACGCGATTTTACGAATGTATCTTTCAGATCTTCCATTTTCGGGAACACAAGGAAATCATTGTAGACATGCAATTCCTTTTCCTTGTGGAACAGACCGAATGGGTCTTGAATCCTGACAGCCACAGGACCCACGCTGTAGAAGCCTCGTAGAGGGCATTCGACGGTGTAAGTGATTTCTGTTTCTCGGCGAGGACCAAGTTCCATGAGGATGTAGTTTGCACCGTCTTTGATGCGCATAACCTCTGGAACCCGATCTCGTACTTCCAAGATCTTGGCAAGAGACGAATTATTTTGCATCCGCAGTACGATATTCAGATCCCCGTCTTCGAAAATCCGGGCGCTCGAGAGTTTTCGCTGAGCAGACACGCTGCCCAGTGCGACACCCTCTTCGCCGGTCCATTCCTCTGCACGACGACCGCTTGAAGCGACGTCGGCGTGGCCGCCAAACAGGGCCGCCCAGGTAAGGAAAACGAAGATGACAACCGCAATGGTAACCAGTTGGGAGTTTCGCAAGGTCAACCCAAGCAAATACATGGCAACAGCCAAACTTCCCAGCATAGCAGATTTACGGCTCCACATCATCAACACCTCAATTCAATTCAAGTAACGTCCGTCAGCTCAAACAGTTGGCACAGGGACTTCTCGTAGGATCGCTTGGATCACTTCACCGGGCTCAAGGCCCTTGATTTGATGCTCAGGCTTGAGAATGATTCGGTGTGCGATAGCAAGTTCAGAAACAGCCTTGATGTCGTCAGGAGTGACGAAGTCACGACCACGAAGGGCCGCTGCTGCACGGGATGTCTTGAGCAATGCTTGGGAACCACGGGGCGAAGCGCCGACAAGAACACGAGGATCTTCACGGGTTCGTGACACGATTTCGACCATGTACATGCGGAGAGCAGGGTCGACGTAAACGTCTTCACATGCTTGTTGCATAGCGATAACTCGCTGTGGGTCAGTGATCACATCGACATCGACGGCGTCCTTACCACGAGCAATACGTCGGCGGAGAATTTCGTCTTCGTCAGCACGGTCTGGGTAGCCCACGGACATCTTGAACATGAAACGGTCAAGTTGTGCTTCAGGAAGCGGGTAGGTACCTTCTTGCTCGACCGGGTTTTGAGTGGCCATAACAATGAACGGTGCTGGGAGTTTGTGAGTAACCGTACCAATGGTCACCTGCTTCTCTTGCATAGCCTCAAGCAAAGCTGCTTGGGTCTTTGGAGGAGCACGGTTAATCTCGTCAGCAAGAAGAAGGTTGCAGAACAGAGGTCCTGGCTTGAAGGTGAATTCACCCTTCTTTGCGTCGTAAATGTTGGTACCTGTGATGTCAGCAGGGAGCAAGTCAGGCGTGAATTGAACACGCTTGAAATCGCAACCCAACGCATCAGCGAAGGTGTTGGTCATCAAGGTCTTCGCCAAACCAGGGTAATCTTCGAACAGAAGGTTACCGTTCGACAAGATGTTGATCAACACGTTGTCGATGACGTGGGGCTTACCGATAATCACTTTCTGCACTTCAGCAGCAATCGCTTGAGAGATTGCGCCGACGTGGGTCAAGCGAGCTTTGACCTCGGGTGTGGCTTGGTGCTTCGGCTGGGCCGGAGCGGCCGGTGCTGCTGGTGCTGGGGCTGGGGCCGCTGGTGCTGCTGGTGCTGGTGCTGCCGGCATTGGTGGTGCTGGCGCAACAGGTGCTGCGGGGGCGGCTGGAGCCATTGGCATTGGCGGCGCTGGCGCGGGCGGGGCTGCGGGTGGGGTAGGGGGTTGCATGTCTATTGTCCTCCGATTTTCAATTTCCCCAACGTCGGATATGCGGGATTACCTCTCGCAATTCTTCGCTGGAGTAGATGCGGTTAGAACTGATAAGTTCCACCAACCGCGGATCACGCACCATCTGCATGATTTCCGCTGGGGATTTGCGCATGAATTCATCACGCGTCAAATCGTTGAACTGACGTACCTTGGAGAGCAATGCTTCCCGGGTGCGCATTTGATACTGGCTGGCGTCGACCTTCTTTGGACGCTCTCTGAATCGAGTGAGATCGAACACGTGGCGCCAGTTTTCTTTCTCTGGTACCACCATGATTGCAATAGCGAGGAGGGCGAACAGATTGAGAACAATCAGCCACTTGAGGACAACATCACTTGTGAGCAGGACGACGGCACCCATCGCTTCAGTAAAAGGCGAGGCGAGGGCGCTGGAAACGTGACGGCTCTCGTCAAACACGATATAGAAGTTGGAGTTGAATCGTGTCACGGTTGTGGAAATATCCTCATTGTCTTTTTCCATCATGTCCTGCATGAGCGCTTGGAAGTATTGCCCGTTACCGTTCCATGTTGTGTCGCCTTGAGCGTCGGAGAGGCCATTGGAATCTGAGTTCCAGCAGTTGTGGCCTTGCTCAACATAGAACGGAGAACTGCACTGTTGGTAGCCGAGTTCTTCAGCGATGTCTTTGTCCCAAAGGTGGTTGGCCAACACGGAATGGTCGGCGACAAAGACAATTGAACCAGTGACAGAAACTTCCCCTTGATCCTTGTTTTCCATAACATCCAAGACGCTGATTCCTGGGTAGTCAATTCGAACAATCAGTCCGGTTTTTCCTTCACCGAGGGTTGGGTTTTTGTCGCTGTTAATGTCGATGTTGCTCGAATCGGCAACGATCACGGCAGAGGTT